>Ga0307510_10000942_pt1 | contig 30746 bp, 25 predicted proteins | sample 12_EM_MG_FD_207224 | JGI IMG/M metagenome (GOLD analysis project Ga0307510, IMG submission 207224) | Populus trichocarpa ectomycorrhiza microbial communities from riparian zone in the Pacific Northwest, United States - 12_EM | ecosystem: Host-associated > Plants > Roots > Unclassified | place... | reverse complement strand
GGCCGCTGAATACTTTGAAGGGGGTTTTCAACAGGATCTTCAGATCAAGCAACAGGCTCTGCTCGGCGATGTAGCTGAGGTCCAACTCAACGCGCTGGTCGAAGTCGATATTGCTGCGTCCGGAGATCTGCCACAGGCCGGTCATGCCGGGGTAGATCGCCAGACGCGCGAGGTGGTTGTCCTTGTAGCGGTAAGCGTTGAACGAGGTCGGACGCGGCCCGACCAGGCGCATGTCGCCGGTCACTACATTGATCAGGTTGGGCAATTCATCGAGGCTGGTGCGCCGCAGGAAACCGCCGATGCGGGTGATGCGCGGGTCGTGGTCGATCTTGAAATCGATCGCGTCGGCACCGTGTTTGTTGAGGTGACGCAGCGACTCTTTCAGTTCTTCGGCGTTGGCCACCATGGTGCGAAATTTGAACATGCCGAATTTGCGGCCGCGATATCCGGTGCGTTTCTGCACGAACATCACCGGCCCGGGGCTGGAGAATTTGATGACCAGCGCCAGACCCAGCAACAGCGGCGAGATCAGCACCAGGATCAGCAGCGCCCCAAGGCAGGCGACCACCCGATTGGTGCGTGACAGTTGCCATGGCCGACCGCCGTCGCGGCCCGTAAACCAGCCGCGACCCTGGCGATGAATCGCCGCGTCGAGACGCATTCGGTGCTCGGGATCCACGCGCTTGTCGCGGCGCATTTCTTGGATCGCTACACTTTTCTCATGTCCAGTCATGGAGTCCTCCACATTCATTCAGCCGCGAACGGCGCGTGGGCGATAGGTAGTGGGGTAGTAGTCGCGGAACCAGGCGATAAAGCATCCGAGTCCCTCATCCAGCTCTATCCGGGGCTGAAATCCGGTGGCCTGAGCCAGGTCGCTGGCCTCGGCGCAGGTGTTGAGTACGTCGCCCGGTTGCAGCGGCAGCAGCTCGACAATGGCTTTCTGGCCGAGGTGCTTTTCCATCAGCGCCAGATAGGTCTTGAGTTCAACCGGATGCTGCCCGCCGATGTTGAACAACCGCCACGGTGCCATGCTGCTGGCCGGGTCGGGTTGCTTGCGATCCCATTGCGGATCGGCGTGCGGCGGGCGGTGGGTGAGGCGAGCGATGCTTTCGATGATGTCGTCGATGTAGGTGAAATCGCGCTGGTGTTCGCCGTAGTTGAACAGCTTCAGCGGCATCCCTTCGCTGATCGCCCGGGCGAACTGGATCGGCGACATGTCCGGCCGGCCCCAAGGCCCATACACGGTGAAAAAGCGCAGGCCGGTGCAAGGAATGCCGAACAGGTGGCTGTAACTGTGCGCCATCAGTTCATTGGCTTTCTTGGTCGCGGCGTACAGCGACAGCGGATGATTGACGCCGTCCTGCACCGAGTACGGCGTGTGCTGGTTGGCGCCGTACACCGAACTCGACGAGGCGTAAATCAAATGCTCGACCGGGTGATGCCGGCAACTCTCCAGAATGTTGAGGAAACCGTTTAGGTTGCTGTCCAGATATGCCCGTGGATTTTCCAGCGAGTAGCGCACCCCGGCCTGCGCCGCCAGGTGAATCACCACTTGCGGACGTTCGCGGACAAACAGCGCTTCGATGGCCGAGGCATCGGCCAGGTCAACCGTGGCGAGCTGGAAATCGCCGACCTGCTCACGCACCCATTGCACGCGATCGTGCTTGAGTTGCGGGTCGTAGTAGGCGTTGAAATTATCCAGACCGACCACCGAGTGTCCGTCGCGCATCAGCCGCAGCACGCAATGGGCACCAATGAAGCCGGCCGCACCGGTGACCAAGACCTTCATGGCCGTAGTCCTTCAGGCGCAATGTGACGTAGACCGATGCCGCTGTAATGCAGGCCGGCGGCCGCCACTTGTTCCGGGTTGTAGAGGTTGCGGCCGTCGATGATCACCTTCGAACGCAGCTTTTCGGCGAGCAACTCGAAATCGACCACGCGGAAGTTTTTCCACTCGGTGCAGATCACCAGCGCATCGGCGTCTTCCAGGGTGTCGTCGCGGGTGGCGCACAGGTGCAGATCGTTGCGGTAGCCGTAGAGGCGCCGGCATTCGGACATGGCTTCCGGGTCGTAGGCCTGCACACTGGCACCCTCGGCCCACAGCGCATCCATCAGATAACGGCTCGGGGCTTCGCGCATGTCATCGGTGTTTGGTTTGAACGCTAGACCCCATACAGCAATCGATTTACCCGCCAGGCCTTGCGGGAACTGTGCTTTGAGTTTGCTGAACAGGATGTGCCGCTGCAGGTCGTTGACGTCGGTGACGCTGCGCAGCAGTTTCAGCGGCATGCCGTTGTGTTCGGCGGTGTGCAGCAGCGCGCGCAGGTCTTTGGGAAAGCACGAGCCACCGAAGCCGCAGCCCGGATAGATGAAGTGGTAGCCGATGCGCGGATCCGAACCGATGCCTTTGCGCACCGCTTCGATGTCGGCACCGAGCAGTTCGGTGAGATTGGCCAACTCGTTCATGAAACTGATGCGCGTGGCGAGCATGGCGTTGGCGGCGTACTTGGTCAGTTCGGCGCTGCGGTTGTCCATGAACATCAGTTTTTCGTGGTTGCGGCAGAACGGTGCGTATAGCTCGCTCATCTGCTCGCGGGCCGCGTCGTCGCGGGTGCCGACGATGATCCGGTCCGGACGCATGCAGTCGGCGAGGGCGCTACCTTCTTTGAGGAATTCCGGGTTGGACACTACCCGCACTTGCAGATCAGTCTTGCCGCGGCGCAGCAGTTCGCTGTTGGCGGTAGCCAACACCTGATCAGCCGTGCCCACCGGTACCGTGGATTTGATGATGAGGGTGCGGTCAGCTTCCATATACGAAGCGATTTGCCTGGCGACGTTGAGCACGTGGCTGAGGTCGGCGGAGCCATCCTCATCGGCCGGGGTGCCGACGGCGATGAAAATCAGCTCGGCATGCTCGACCGCGTCGCTGGCCTGGGTGCTGAACAGCAGACGGCCGGCCTTGATGTTTTCCTCAAGCGTGCTGGACAAACCTGGCTCGCTAATGGGCGGCACCGCTTGTTGCAGTTGTTTAATCTTGTTTGGGTCAATGTCCACGCATAAAACGCGATGACCGACATCTGCAAGTGCGGCGGCTTGTATAAGTCCGACATAGCCAGTGCCAAATACGCTCACGTCCATCTGCGCACCTCAATAACACCAAAAGTTAACTACGGAATGAGATTGTTAAAGGGGTATAGCGCAGCGTTTGAAAAGCGTGTCAGCAAAATGACATGTTGCATCTGTATAACACTTGAGCATTTTTTGGCGATTGGCCATCAAGTCATTGCTGCGATTGAATTTGTTGCTTTTGTGCAGATTTGTTCAGATTTTAAATAAGCGATAAACGGTCGTAAGCCGCTAATTTAAAGGCTTGTAGCGTCTTTGCTGTGTCAGATTTGAGTCACCGTTTTTTTGACGCTTTCTATAAAAAACAGTCAATTCTTGCGCTTTGATGGCCGGGTGCTAGTGTCAGGTTCTGACTGACAAACCTTTGACTCCCTGCCGTTTGCCCGATCGGTATCGCCATGTTCAGATATGCCAAAGAATTGTTCTTAATTGTTTATTTGTTGATTTATTCCGAATATTACATTGATCGGTTAAATGCTATCGGCTTCAGTTTTGCTGTACTTCTTTTTGGCGCGATGTTTTTGGCGCTTACTTTGGCGTTATATCTAATGGCGTATATAAGGCAGACTCTCATTCGCCACGTGTTCGCATTGGCAATGTTTGTCTCGGCAGTGTTTTTCGATGTCTATACCCGGGTCACGGCGGATTACCTGACCTACAGCGGTTTCGTGTCATTGGTTTACTCCGGCGGTTTCATCCAGGAAGCGGCGTACCAGTACCGGGACGCGCTCCTGCGTGGCGTGCTCAGTGGTTTGCTGTTGCTGTTCGGCATCGGTCTGAAGCCCCGCCATGGGTTGGCGGTTCCCAACGCTTTGCGTGTGGCGGCGCCACTGTGTGGTGTGCTGCTGCTCAGTGCGGTGCTGTTTTTGCGTGCGGGTGAGGGCGCGCGCGGCTTGCCGATCATGTACACGCCGCTGGCCTATCTCAATCTGTTTGCCTATGAAGCGCTGCACAACACCGTCGGCCCGCGCGAACCAGTGACGCTGGCGCGCACCTCACAAGCCGTCGGGCATGACATCGTGCTGATCATCGACGAAAGCATCTCCGGCAATTACCTCGACATCAACGCGCCGTTCGGTGTGCACAGCAACCTCAAACAGGCGCGTCCCGGCGTCGATGTCTTCAATTACGGCTACGCGGCGTCCATCGCCAATTGCAGCGCCGACACCAACGTGACCCTGCGCTATGGCGGCACCCGCGCCGACTACATGCGCATCAACAGCACGCTGCCGTCGATTTGGCAGTACGCCAAGAAGGCCGGTCTGCGCACCGTGTACATCGACGCCCAGCGCACCGCCGGCAACCTGCAGAACCTGATGACCGAAACCGAGAAGAAGGACATCGACCAGTTCGTGCAATTCGACCAGACCAGCGTGCGCGATCGCGACATGGCGGCGGCAGCGAAGCTGATCGAATTGCTCAACGATGACCAGCCGGAGCTGGTGGTGATCAACAAGGTCGGCGCGCACTTCCCGGTGCATGACAAATACCCGGATGCGTTCATGGCCTACCGCCCGACCTTGCCGCGCGGGCAGTTCACCGAGGTGGCCGATACCGGCGAGCGCAACGGTTTCAATGGTCAGCCTGATGATTGGGTGTTGTACCGCAACGCCTACAAGAACACCGTGTTGTGGAATGTCGGCGAGTTCTTTGCGCGGGTCTTCGCTCAGGGCAATCTGAACAATGCGTTGCTGATCTATACGTCTGATCATGGCCAGGATTTGCATGAGCGCGGTAATCCGGGCTTGAACACTCACTGCGGTGGCGATCCAGTGGAGGAGGAAGGATTGGTGCCGCTGGTGGTGATTCAGGGCAGCGATCTGAAAACGCTGGACTGGTCGGCGCAACTGGCGGCGAACAAGGATCGTTCCAGTCACTACAACATTTTCCCGACGCTGTTGCAGTTGATGGGCTATGACCTGACGGGGATCGAGGCTGTTTATGGCAAGCCACTGAGTGTCGCGACGGCGGATGAATTTACCTTCAACTACCGCTTCAATGCGCGGCTGGGGGCCAAGCCTGAGTGGAAGCACATTGATCTGGGCAGCATTGTCACGCCATCGCAGGCGCCGGCGAGTGTCGCGGCCGGTCAGTAGATTTTGGGTTGGCAGGACTGGCCCCATCGCTGGCAAGCCAGCTCCCACAGTGTTTTAGGGTGAATTCAATATTTGTGAACTACCTCATTCCCTGTGGGAGCTGGCTTGCCAGCGATGAGGCCATAGAGTTCACCGCAAGATTCAGCTCTGTCACCGGCATCCGCTATCCTTGCCCCACACTGACCTATCAGGTGGCGGCATGCTTCGTGTTGAAAACGTCTTCAAAAGCTATCTCACCCCGCAAGGCCCATTGTCGGTGCTGCAAGGCGTCGACCTGACGCTGGAATCCGGCAGCAGCCTGGCACTGATGGGCGAATCCGGCAGTGGCAAAAGCACCTTGCTGCACCTGGTGGCCGGCCTCGACAAAGTCGACAGCGGCAGCATTCGCAGCGGCGAGCATCGATTGGAAACGATGAACGAGGCGCAACTGGCGAATTGGCGGCGCAGCGAAATCGGCCTGGTGTTCCAGCAGTTCAACCTGATCGGCAGCCTGCGCGTCGAAGACAATCTCGCTTTTCAGGCGCGCCTTGCCGGGCGTCATGAGCCGCGTTGGCAGGCGCATCTGGTGCAGCGTTTGGGCCTCGGCGATTTGCTCAAGCGTTATCCCGAGCAACTTTCCGGTGGTCAGCAGCAGCGGGTCGCGTTGGGCCGGGCGCTGGCCTCGCAGCCGAAATTGCTGTTGGCCGATGAGCCCACCGGTAGCCTCGACGAAGCCACCAGCGACGAAGTCCTGCGGTTGTTGCTGGAATTGCTCGATGACACGCCAACCACTTTGTTGATGGTCACCCACAGCCCGCGAGTCGCGGCCCGATTGGCGCAGCGAGTGGTGTTGTCCAGTGGACGGCTGACGTGATCGTCTTTGCGCAAACGCTACGCGCGTTGCTCAGCCATTGGCGGCGTCATCCGGTGCAGTTTTTCAGTGTGCTGACCGGGTTGTGGCTGGCGACCAGTCTGTTGACTGGCGTCGAAGCGTTGAACAGTCAGGCGCGCGACAGCTACGCGCGGGCCAGCCAATTGATCGGCGGTGAACCGCAGGCCAGTCTCAGCACACCGAACGGGGCGACTTTTGCGCAGCAATGGTTCGTTGATCTGCGTCGACAGGGCTGGCCGGTGTCACCACTGCTGCAGGGTCGGTTGCTGCTCAAGGGCCATGAAGATCAGCGCTTGCAACTGATGGGCATCGAACCGGTGTCGCTGCCGGCCGACTCGGCGGTGGCCGGGCAGGCGTTGCCGATTGAGCGTGTTGTCGAGTTTTTCACGCCGCCGGGCAGTACGTGGATTTCGCCGGAAACCTTGCAAGCGCTGGGTCTGCGCGAAGGCGACACGCCGCAAACGGCTAATGGTCTGCGATTGCCGCCATTGCTCGCGCAAAAGGACATGGCGCCCGGCCTGTTGCTGGTGGACATCGGCGTCGCGCAGACCCTATTGGAACAACCCGGGCAATTGTCGCGGCTGTTGTTGCCCAAGGATTTTCACGCCGAGTTACCCGCCGTGTTCAAGGGGCAGTTGCAGCTCAAAAGCAGCGGCGAGGAAAACAATCTGGCGCGACTGACCGAGAGCTTTCACCTGAATCTCGATGCGCTCGGATTTCTCTCGTTCGTGGTCGGCTTGTTCATTGTTCACGCGGCCATCGGCCTTGCTTTGGAGCAACGGCGCGGCTTGTTGCGTACGCTGCGCGCCTGTGGGGTCAGCGCGCGAATGCTGATTTTTTGCTTGATCGTTGAGCTGGGTGTGCTGGCGCTGATCGGCGGATTGTTCGGCGTGATCAGCGGCTATTGGTTGGCCAGCGTGTTGCTGCCGGATGTCGCCGCCAGCCTGCGCGGATTGTACGGCGCCGAAGTGGCGGGGCAGCTGCGCCTCAGTCCGTGGTGGTGGTTCAGCGGCATCGGTTTGAGCCTGCTCGGCGCGTTGCTTGCCGGGGCCAACAGTCTGTTGCGCGCCGCCCGTTTGCCGTTATTGGCCGTGGCGGATCCGCAAGCCTGGCATCAGCAATATGCTCGGTGGTTGCGTCGACAAGGCTGGCTGGCGGCAGGGTTGGTTTTGATTGCGTTGGCGGCGTTGATCTGGGGCGACAGTCTGGCCAGCGGTTTTGTCCTGATGGCCGGATTGCTGATCGGCGCAGCATTGGCGCTACCGGTGTTGCTCAGCGCGCTGTTGAATCAGTTGCTCGGACGCAGTCGCTCGGTGCTCGGTCAGTGGTTTCTTGCCGATTGCCGCCAGCAACTGCCGGCACTGAGTCTGGCGTTGATGGCATTGCTTTTGGCGCTCGCCGCCAATATTGGTGCGGGCAGCATGACCGCCGGTTTTCGCCAGACCTTCAACGACTGGCTCGAACAACGCCTGAGCGCCGAGCTGTATATCAACCCGAGTAATCCGGCGCAGTCGCGGGAAATGTACAGCTGGCTCAAGCAGCAGCCGAATGTTGCGGCGATTCTGCCCAACTGGCAGGTCGCGGTGACGTTGCAAGGCTGGCCGGCGGAAGTGTTCGGCATCATCGATCACGCGCATTATCGCCAGCACTGGCCGCTGCTTGATGCGATGGGCGACGATCCGTGGGCACATCTGGCCACGGATGATGCGGTGATGCTCAGCGAGCAAATCGCCCGGCGCCTGAAATTGCACGTGGGTGAAAATGTGGCGATTCCGACACCCAACGGCACTTGGTCGCCGCGCATCGTTGGCATCTACGCCGACTACGGCAATCCCAAGGGGCATTTGCTGGTCAGTATCCACCACCTGCTGCGCGGCTGGCCGCAACTGACGCCGAACCGTTTCAATCTGCGCATCGAGCCGCAGAGCATTCCGGCGTTGTTGAATAGCTTGCAGGCGCGCTTTCAACTGGAGGACAGCCGCATCGTCGATCAGGCGCGGCTCAAGGGCTGGTCGGTGCAGGTTTTCGAACGCACCTTTGCGGCCACTGCGGCGTTGAACAGCCTGACCCTGGCGGTGGCGGGTGTCGCGCTGTTCATCAGCCTGCTGACCCAGAGTCAAAGTCGCCTCGGCCAACTTGCACCGCTGTGGGCGTTGGGCGTAACGCGGCGGCAATTGATGCTGCTCAATCTCGGCCAGACGTGGCTGCTGGCGGTGCTGACATTGGTGCTGGCGTTGCCGCTGGGGATCGCGCTGGCGTGGTGTCTGGATGCGGTGATCAACGTGCAAGCGTTTGGCTGGCGGCTGCCGTTGCGGGTGTTTCCGTGGCAATTGCTGCAGTTGATGGGGTTGGCGTTGTTGGCGACGTTACTGGCGTCGGCATGGCCGCTGTATTCGCTGTACCGCACGCAACCGGCGGACCTGTTGAGGACGTTTGCCCATGAGGATTAACCTCGTTGTGCTGATGGTTTTGTTGTTGCTCGGTGGTTGCGATCAACCGGCGCCGGAGCAAAAGGGCTTCGCCGGCATGGGCGATCAGGCATTGGCGTTTACGCCGGTGGTGCCGGGGCGGGTGTTCAGTTTTCCGGCGGATCACGCTGCGCATGACGGTTTTCGCATTGAGTGGTGGTACGTCACCGCCAATCTCAAGGATCAGCAGGGTAACGAATTCGGCGTGCAGTGGACGCTGTTTCGCAGTGCATTGAAACCAGTGGCGGAGCAGGCTGGGTGGGCTGATCAGACGATCTGGCTGGGGCACGCGGCGGTGACTTCGAGCACGGTGCATCACGCCGCCGAACGTTACGCCCGAGGCGGGGTGGGGCAGGCGGGTGTGCAACTGGCGCCGTTCGAGGCGTGGATCGATGATTGGCGGTTTGCCAGTCAGGCGCAGGATCCCCTGAGCGACCTGCAACTCAGCGCTCGCAATAAGGATTTCGCCTATCAACTGCACCTGACTTCCAGCCGCCCGCTGGTGTTGCAGGGCGACAAGGGGTTCAGTCAGAAATCCGAAGAGGGGCAGGCGTCGTATTACTACAGCCAGCCGTTTTTCCAGGCCAGCGGAACGTTGCAGATCGACGGCCAGAGCTACACCGTCAGCGGCCCCGCGTGGCTCGATCGGGAATGGAGCAGCCAGCCACTGACCGCCGATCAAACCGGTTGGGACTGGTTCTCCCTGCACCTGGACAGCGGCGAACACGTGATGCTTTACCGCATGCGCCAGAAGGACGGCGCGCCGTATCTCACCGGTACCTGGATTGCTGCCGATGGCCACACGCAAACCCTGAATAGCTCGCAGATCCAGCTCAACCCGCAAGACACCGCGAAAGTCGCTGGCCGGGTTATGCCGGTGAAATGGACGATCAGCATCCCCGACAAACACCTCGACATTACCCTCGACGCGCTCAACCCCAACGCCTGGATGAACCTGCGTATCCCGTACTGGGAAGGTCCGGTGCGCATCAGCGGCAGTCATCCCGGCCGGGGCTATCTGGAAATGACCGGGTACTGAAAGGTATCCGCAAATCCCTGTAGGAGCTGCCGAAGGCTGCGATCTGTTGAGGTTGCTTTTAAGACCAACATCAAAAGATCGCAGCCTTCGGCAGCTCCTACAATGGATCGGTTTGAACTCGGCTTACTGTGTTGTCCTCTACAGAAAAACCTGTCGAGGATTTGCCATGAGCGACGACCTGCAACCCCCAGACATGACCACCTGGCAGCGTCTGTTTGATGACCGGACCTACTGGCAGCAATCCCCCGACGCGCATTATTTCGATCTGCAACGCATCGCCGATGACCTGCTCGGCCAGGGCGCCATCGATCTTGAGCAATGGCAGATCCTGCGCGCCAAAGCCGACGACCTGCACAAGGATTCCCCCGCGATCAACGTCACCCGTGAACTCGATGACCCCGAAGCCTGAGGACAGCCCCATGAAACCCATCACCCAAGGCGAACACCCCGACGAACCCCGGCCACCGGGCGAAACCGAACGCGACAACGACGCCCTGCGCCCCACCGACCCGAAACAGCGTGAAAACACTGGCAAAGGCACGCCCAGCGGCGAGTCCACCGCGCAGGACACCGCCAAACAACAGACCTCCTCGACACAAACCAAAGCCAAGCCCTGAACAGCGTCTATGCTCAGTGGCACGTTCGTCGCCGAAGCCAATTCGGCGCCGGGCGCTGCCATTCATCACAGGGAAAGTAATGCATATGAAGCTCGACGCACTGGCCAAGGCCATCACCCTCGCAACCGTACTGTCCGCCACCAGCTTCGGCGCCCTGGCTGCCGATATTCCGCTGTCCGCCACTGTTGAAGCCGATCAGGTCACCACCAAAGTGATCTCCGTCGATGCCGCCAACCATCAGGTTGTGCTCGAAGGTGCCGAAGGCAAGCCGGTTCATGTTCAGCTCAGCGACAAGGCGAAAAACCTCGCCAATCTCAAGGCCGGCGATCAGGTCAACATCCAGGTACAGCGTTCCGTCGCCGCCTACCTCGATACCGATGTGGATAAAGGTCTGCCTGGCACCACCGAACGTACCGGTGAGCTGCGTAAGGCTCCGGGCAGCGATAACCCCGGCGGCGAAGCGTACCGTCAGGTTCAGGTGCAATTGAAAATCACCAAAATTGATTTGAAGACAAATCAGGTGACCCTGCAAAACCCGGCGGGCGTGTCGAAAGTTCTCGACGTGAAAAAGCCTGAAATCCAAGCCAAACTGAAAGATCTGAAAGAAGGGCAGAGCGTTATTGTCACTTACACCGATATCTTGAAAGTGACCAGTCAACACGAAAGTTGAGCTTTAACTCTACAAGATGACTGCTCTTGTACAGTTTTTGTATGAGAGTAGTCATACTATTAGTTTGGATTGACCTCATTGAAAGTTTCATGAAAGGAATCGTCGATAAATATCTATTAACGCTTTCGTACATAAATTTCATATTCAAGAATGAGGACATAAGCGCCAACTTCTATTAAAATCCTTCCCGTTCGCCCAGTGTCAGGGCTCTTTACCGGTGCATGGATTGCCAGGCCATTACACTGGGCGAACACCTCTTCGGAGTAGTTGTATACAATTTCTGCAAACAAAAAGGGCGACTTTAAAAGTCGCCCTTTTTGTTTGCGGTGGATTAAACCGAGATTTGCACGTCAGGCTTGCTGCTCTTGAAAGCGCTTCAGCGTGGCCTGATACATTTTTGTCCTGCGGTGATTTTTCCCGTAGGTGCCCGCCGCCGCGACGGTACCTGCCTGAATGTGATCCAGATAGCTGAAAATCTTGCGCGGTGATAGAAACTTGATGCCATAACCCAGGCTGCTCATTCGATCTTGCAACGTGTAGCCGGGTACGAGGTCATCCATGCAGAAGTGCAGGCCTTGGGACTTCATCAAGCGCGCATTCCACAATGTGCAGAAACTTTTCAGATGCGTTTCTTTGTACGGCCTTGGCATTTTCGAACGCATACCCAGACGCACTTTTGCTTTACGAACATAGTGCTTGCAGAAGCGCGAAGTTAGACGCCAAGTGTCACGAACAATCCCGCGATTGAGTTGTTCGACACAACCGACTGCGGCCATGTCCGGCGTTTTCGTGCATTCGCGCATCATCATGGCAAACACCTCTTTGTCGTAGACAAAGGTGTCGGTGTGCAACAGAAACAGATAATCGGTGTCGACTTTTTCCAGTGCCAGATCCAGTGCCTTGCCATGCGCAATATGCCCGGCTTCCTTGCCCGGCGAAGGCCGCTCGATCAAGTTGATCCAGTCGAGCGAGCGCAAGTAATCCAGGCTGGCATCCGCCGAATCGTTATCCACCACCCACACCGGAATGCGTTGCTCCTGAACGTGCTCACGCAAAAGCTCAAGGCACATTCGGGTGATGTCCGGGGTTTTGTAATTTACCAAGACAAGGCTGAAATTCGACGCTGGCTGGGTTGGTAAATCAAACGCTTTCATGTCGGAAGGGCTCATCTGCGATTCAAAGGCAACAGGGTTTCTTGGCCGCGATCGTAGCGAGGCAACCTTAGTCGAACCTTAATTTGCGGATGTGACGGTAGATGTATGCCGAAGGGAGACCGCTGGTCTTATGAAATGCATGGGGTGCTGCCGGTCATTACCGGATAAAATGCGCGCCCCTCTCGCGGTTCAAGGAAGAAACGGCGCACGCCGTTGTGTCACGGATGAAACCACTTTCCCTCTACCACCCGGCCTTGTACTGGCTGCGCGTGTGGCAAAAAAGACTGTTCCGCCAGATCGCCTGGCACTGTTCCAGCAAACGCTACGCACGCCCCGTCGCTACGGCCGAGCGTCTGCCGTTCCGCTACCTCAAACACACCTCGAAACTCATCCGCAAACTCGGCGACTCCGACCTCGCCCTGCAACACAATAAAGTCATCAACCTCAAACTCGCCGTCGCCGCCATCGACGGCGTCATCATCGCCCCCGGCGAACACTTCTCCTTCTGCCGCCTCGTCGGCCGCCCGACTGTGAAGCGCGGCTACGTTGAAGGCATGGAACTGTCCTTCGGCGAGGCTCGACGCGGGGTAGGCGGTGGCATTTGCCAACTGAGCAACCTGATTCACTGGATGGCGATTCATTCACCGCTGGTGGTGGTCGAACGCTCCAACCACAGCTTCGACCCGTTTCCAGATGAAGGGCGGGTGCTGCCGTTCGGGTCAGGGGCAGCGATTTTCTATAACTACGTTGATCTGGTTCTGCACAACCCGACGGATCGGCACTTTCAACTGAAGTTGAACGTCGGCGAGACGCAACTCGAAGGGGAGTTGTTGTGTGATCGGGTGAGGGAATATCGCTATCACGTGTTTCAAGAGGCGCATCGGTTTGTGCGGGAGGGGGCGCGGGTGTATCGGGAGAATGAGATTTGGCGGGAGGTGCGGGAGAAGGGGCAGGTTGGGGAATTGGTGGAGAGGGTGAGGTTGTATCGGAATCGGGTGGTGGTTAAGTATGAGGTGGACGAGCAGATGTTCGAAGCGAGCTAGTATTTTGCGCAAGGTTTTCGTTGGATTTTTTAAGCCACAAGGAAGTAACAAATGATCAAGCGTTTCAAAACTGTCGGTACGGCGGGCACGGCACTTTTTTCAATGTTTATCGCCTGTAATACGTGGGCGCAAGCGCCGCGTGATTACTACGACGGTATGAAGGCAGGGAAGTGCGCGCCAAATTCTGAGCGGCTGCATGAACAAGCGGTCGCAGGTGATCTTGACGCGCAGACGCAGTTTGGCAAAGCCATTCAAGAGAACCTCTGCGGGGTGGTTGAGCAGTGGTCTCCGGGCATGCCGGAAGTGTGGTTTCGCAAAGCTGCAGAGCAAGGTAATGCTGAAGCGCAAGTCGGATTGGCTGAGGAACTTCGTTGGGATCGAAGCGTTGAGGGTGAAGACGCAAGTGTTTACTGGGATTTGAAAGCTGCGGAACAAGGTAACGCCAAAGCCCAGTTCAGTTTGGCGCAGATATACCATCGCGGTGGCCGATCGATCAAAAATCTCAAGGACATGGACAAAGCATTAGCGTACTACCACCAATCCGCCGAAGGTGGGTATCCCTCAGCCTACATGCTGCTGGCAAGCCTCTATGAGAAGGGTGACGGAGTTACACAGGACGATGTTGTTGCCGCTCAGTGGTATCGCAAACTTGCTGAAACCGGTGACGATTACGGACAGCTGAACCTCGCGGAGATGATTGCCGCAGGACGAGGTGTGGACAAGGATGAAGCGCTGGCATTTTCCTGGTTTGGCAAGTCGGCCGCGCTCGGCAATAAGTACGCGCAGTATGAAATGGCGCAAATGCTTGAACAGGGGCGAGGCACCGTAAAAAACCAACGTGAAGCGGCCAAGCTTTACCGCAAGTCTGCGGATGCCGATTTTGGCAACGCGCAGTTGGCGCTTGGGAAAATGTACGCGGAAGGACGTGGCGGTTTGCCAAAAAGCAAATCCAAGGCCGAGTACTGGATGCTCAAAGCCAACGAACGCCGTGCTCCGGGAGCGGAGGAAGCGTTGGAAAAGCTTTGATTTGCAAAGGAAAGGTTTCTTGATTTGAAAGAGGGCGATCATGGGATCGCCCTTTTTTTATTTGGATAAATCAGACTTCTTGTCGCCAAGCAGAGAGTGTGATCACTGTGCCTTCGTCTTTTCTATTACTGATTTCAATCTTGTAGGTGCCGCCACCAATATAGCCTTCAACGAGTGCCTTTCTCTGGTTGCCGCTGATATCGGCATCCTTTGCATGCTGCTGATAGAAGTCGATGACGTCCGCGTACTCTGTAAAAGTCCGAAGAATGACTTCGAACTCATGTTGTGGACGGCCGGCTATTTTGTCCCAATCACCTTCAATCGGCGTGCCCTCCATCCCCGGCGTCGTGAAAACACCGTGGGCGCCAGCACCTATCAGGTGAGCCCGCTGCGGAAGCATCGCCAGCATGGCTTTGGGAAAGTCGGAAGGTAACTGTGCCGCTGTCCACGCTCCCTGTTCCGGTTTGGTTGCAGCGTATTCAACGCTGGCAATTTTCTGCGCGTTGGCTCGGCGTTCCGGATCATCACTTTCCGCCCATATCGCCATCATCGGAGGCAGTTGTTTACTCCAGCCTATCAAAGATTCGGCATCAGCTTGTTTAGCGCCTCGCGGTTGGAAAATGGTCAGCACGGTTTGCGGGGCATCATTACAGGTCAAAGCCTCCTCACGCGACTTGACCGTGCAGTGGCCATTGACCAGCCCGACAGCGACCAACTGGCCCTTGTCGTTAAGCAACAATGCGCCGCGCTCAAACCCATTGTTGCCATCATCCATGGCAGTAATCATTTTGCTGCCGGCAGGCACACCGTCCGCAAACGTCGACATTTCCGAATCAAGCGCTTCCAGAACTTGCTGCACAATCATTGTGTTGTCGTTGGTATAGCTACCGGTCTGATAGCCAAAAAAATCAACCAGTGCAGAGCGCACCGCGGGATCCTGATTGAGCTTTGGCGCGCGTTCTGCGGCGGGTTCGTTTGAAAGTAACAGGGCAGTGGTGCCGTCGGGGCGTTGTTCGGAGCGAAGGGACAGTGCATTCGCATTGAGGGAGAAGGTGAGGGCGAGGAGGATGGAAAATGGGCGATTCAGGCGTTTCAAGGCTACAGTCCTTTGATTGTTCAGTCCGGGGGAGTAGAGGTTAAACAACGAGATTTCTCAGGGGCTGCCTGCGGTTCTCTCGTTTTTTCTAAAGCAAATACCAGGCTTGTCGGGATTAAAGTTTTTAGTCCTCGTTGAGCCACTCGGCATTTTGCACCATGGCTTCTTCTAGCCACTTATCGAAGCTAGCGTAGGTGGCGTGAAGTTCCCAGCCCTCTGACGCATAAGCATGAATTATCAACACGTGGGGCTGCCCAGAAAGATCCTCTCCATCAAAACACGCGATGTCATCATTCGCGTTGAATTTGGCGAATGGGATCAATGTGCGTTTTGGATAAAGCCGTTTGAGTGTTTTGTACCAGTTGCTGATTGTACCTTCGTTGTATACCAGCAGCCACCAAGGCTCGATGTCTGTTTCTGGTTCAATGGATGCAAAATGCAGGAAGTTTGTAGGGTATGGGTAGGCTGGTAGGCCTTCGATGTTAAGATGGATTTGCATAAGTAATTAATCAGGAGAAAACCACGTTTAGAACGCGGAAAGATTGATGGCCGTTCGGGGTAGACCACCGTCAGACAAAATAAATCTGTCCCCTTTTTTGTATTGTCTCTTTGTCTCTTTGTCTCTTGTGGTCCCCTTTTTACAGTGGGTTCCGTCGAAAGAATTAGAGGCTCTCTATGTTATTCAGGGACAGACCACTTTCAGACAAAATAAAACGTGGTCTGCTCCCCGTTTACAGCTTTACTATTTCAGTTGGTAACTAAATTTCTCATCCAGTCCAAAGTTTTCATCTTGAGTTTTGACTCGATCAAGAATAATTAATATTTTTCTATATGGGTCGCCCATTCGTTCTTCTGAATGTTTTGATTTTGTCCAAATTAATTCAATTGGGCGCTCTACATCGGTGCTGAGTAGATCCCAAAGCGCATTAAGATTATTTCCATAGTATTGAGTAACAGAAAAAGCAGACGCTATCCGCTTATGGAACTCTTGCTCAGATGAGATGGACAATCCATCAAGCTCAACTATCATTTTGATTTACTTCCACTTTCCAATAGGGGTAACAGTTTCGTAATGATCACTAGTTATGTAAAGGAGTCCGTCATCTGAGTAGAGTAGCCTGGTCCCCGGCTGATTGCTCCGCGACATCGTGTTATTGAGACCGACGTCAGCTTCATACCAGGTTCGGCCGGGGGCTGAAGGAAGTACGTTTGTATCGTTGTAAAAAACATCACCGCCTAGCTGCCCGCCAGGAACGCTATTGTTGACTGCTTTACCTTTTTTCCATCCGCTTTGTGTTGCCTGAGCTTTTGTAACGTAATTTGGGGGAAGATCACCAGTAATGGTACAGGGACAGATCACGTTAAATAGCGAGAAAGAGGAGAGTTTCCAAAGGGCAGATTATAGATGCAAAAAAAAGAAACCGTGGTCTGTCCGCCGTTTACGCATTGGTAGGCGTTGGCAGATTTCACGTAGACACGATTGTTTTCCTGCTTGGATTACACCATCACTTCGATGCCAGTTGAGCCCTGCCTGCTGGTGTAATACCGAACTCGAGTTGGTCAAAACATTATTGTATCTACGTTGCCAATGTGTGCTGTTAATTTTTCACGGAAATCCGTTTCGCTGGTGAAGTTAGTGTTGTCAATCATGTTAAGGAACCAAGTCGCGTCTAAAGCTGTGAATATTTCAAGCCATTCTGGTCTTTTAGCTTTCGAATCAGGCATGTCGTTCGCGGCAAAGCCGTGGCCTTTGCCTTCGGATAAATAAAGATAGTTATCTGCGAAGGAGTAGCCTATAACCTTTGGCCAGTTTGAGCTATGCGGGAGGTTTGGCTCCATATCCTTGCTAGCAATCACATGAAAAGTTCTCATTTTTTTTCCGGAAGTACGTCGAGTTTGTAGAAGTTTACTTTTTTCCTATCTAGATGGAGTTGTTGTGCTCCGCCATCGCCATATTTTCCAGATTACCTTCAGAAAAAGAAAACGTGGTCTGTCCCCGATACAATTGGTATTTAATCATGGTTCTTGGTTTTTTTTAGTAGGCTTGCAAGCTCTGGATAAGAATCCACCTCTTCCGGTGGAAGTAGATCTATGATTTTTTGTATTTTCCCCGCGTATTCTTGTTCAATCGCTGCTTCTGTCCAGTCTAATTCCGATGCCGCAGCGATAGTTACCTCGGGAAAATTCGAGTCAAGGAGTGCTTTTAAAATCTCTATTGCATCATGAGATCGTAGTTCTCCGAGCGCAGCAGTACTTCGTTCTTGCCAATACTCCTCTTTTGAAAGAATAGTTTCTCGAAGAAGTTTCCAGTCTTCGGAGTCAAATTTTCGCAAAACCCCCTGGGCTACCTGCTCGGTAATGTACTCATTCCAATTCGAGTCTTCATTCTGGCCAAGCCAGTAATTGTATTCATCGTAAGTCTTGCTAGTCATTTTTTATCTCTACTTAGATCGGTGGTGACATAGGTGCGTCGCCCGCCGGGAATGAAGATGTCACGACGCCATTGTCTTTCAACACCTGCCACTGAACACCATCAACCGTTTTGGTGTGTAGAGTGGTCGTAACTCCGTCAACATCGCGCATGAGTACACCCGGTGTTGCGGCTACTTCATCCGTAACCCAAAGTATCTTATCGTTACTCCAAGTTTCCGGCGCTAGTGTGTGTTTCCCTCCTTTTTTGGCCGACATGCCGACGGTACCGTCTTTTCGTTCAAGAATCATTTTGAAATCTTCGACTTTTATCGTGCCGTCCGGGTTTTTCTGCAATACGGTCATCTGGTGCTTAGGGGACTTCAGTACTTCAGAGGAGTGTCCGCCAATTGGTTTATTACTGTTCGGACTACGTGTGCCGAACAGAATCTTGTCTTGCATCTGGGCGGGCAGTGCTCCAGCGTATGGGCGATTATATGGATCAGGTGGTGCTCGACCTTCGTCGTGTTCAGCCTTTTCCGAATCATCCGCCTTCTTACCTTTAGTTTCATCTCCAGGCGGGCAAGAATTCAACCCCAACGGATCCACCCACCCCGTAGGGTTCGGCACGTACTGGTAGCTATTCAACCCACCCGCAAGTTTGATCGGATCCGGCGTCAAAAACCGTCCAGTCCCCGGATTGTAGTAGCGGTGGCGGTTGTAATGTAACCCCGTCTCGGCATCGAAATACTGACCCTGGAACCGCAACGGGTTATCGATCTCGCTGACGTCCAGCGCAGCGAGATTACCGTAGGCTCGGTACTTCGCCGACCACATGATCTCACCGCTGTAATCGGTGAGTTCCTGCGGTGTGCCGAGGTGGTCGAGTTGATAGTAAAACGGCGTAGCCTTGCGCGGGCCTTCGCCATCGAGCATCGCCAGTGGACGGAAGCTGCCCGGTTCGTAGATGTAGCTGCGATAGCGGTTTTCAGCGCTTTCTGCGATCAGGCGTTCACCTTGCCAGAGGAATTCGGTGGTGTGCCCGTCGACGGTTTTTTCGATACGGCGGCCAAAGGCGTCGTATTTGTAGCTCGCGATGCTTCCACCCGGCAGGCTGACACCGACGAGGCGGTGCTGACAGTCGTAGCGGTATTCGGTGACGAGTTTCTGGCCGGCGCCGCGACGCTCGCGAATCAGATTGCCGTAGGTGTCATAGTCGTAATGGCGGTCACCCTGCATCAGCAGGCGGTTGCCTTTGACGTTAGCCAAATTGGCTACGGGTAGGTCATTCTGACCGAGGAGGTTGCCTGCTGGATCGTGGGCGAAGCTTTCCGGTGTCGCACCACGCACACTGATCAGTCGATCCAACGGGTCGTAGTGATAGCTGCGATTACCTTTGCGGGTGTCATCTACGCCGGCTAGGTTGCCATTCGCGTCGTAGTTGTAGCGTCGCTGGAATAGATTTTTGTCGCGTTGGCTAACGCTATGCGCTTGCAGGCGACCTTGTTCGTCGTACTGCTACTGGCTTAGGAGCAAACCCTTTTGTCGCTGTTGCTCGCGACCGGCGCTGAACTGGTGAGAGGTTAAGCGTGAGCCGTTCAGGTCGATGTTGCTCAGGTGTCCGCCGGGTAGATGACGGTAATCGAGTGTGCTGCCATCTGGAAGGCGGCTGTGGCTCAGTTGGCCGACGCTGTCGTATTCGTAACGTGTAGTGCCCCAGCCCTAGTGTTCGGTGATCAGGCGGTCCTGCACGTCGTATTCGTACGCGAGCGGCCAGTTGCCGTCGTCGAAGTTTACCAGGCGCCCCAATGCGTCGTAGCTGTAGTGGATTTCTTCGCCGTCTGGCAAGGTTTTGACCAGCAGACGTCCGGACGCATCGCGCTGGCCTTCGCGGTCCCAGTGGAACTGCACTTTGACGCGGCCGTACTCGTCGCAATGGATCTCTTCGCCTTTCGGGCCGGTAACCATCAATCCAAGCAGTTGCTGTGAATCGCCCCGACTGATCATAAAGTGGTGCATTCGGGATCTCCGGGGATAGGAGCGAATTTCATTTTGGCTGTTATCGCGCGTAATGCCGTCAGAGAGTTGGCATTGGCTAGATCTTCGTCGGTCAATATCAAAAGAGCCATGAGGCCACAAAATCAGGGGGGGCACCCCGAATCCAAGCTTGGAGAATGCCCCCTCTAACTGAATGTGTACTTTTTTGTGATTTCTAAAAATTAAACTCGGCGCTGACTATTCCGTCGTCATCTTTCGAATCGGTCTCATCATTGTCAGGTGTGAGCTGCTCGAAAAAACTAGTAAAGGACGGCGCAATTAGAAATAGTGATGATGCATCATCTTTTGCTTCGTGATACCAGTAATATACTTCTTCTGTGTTTTTGTTAATGCAAAATTGATCTCCTCCACCTGACTCACCAAAAGTATAGAGTTCACCGCGTATTTGGTTCGCATACATTTCATTTTTGTAGTAGATGTTATTTGAATCCGGGGCTAGTCCGTATATTACATCTAAGAATACGAAGCCATCTTGGTCGCCGATAGGCATCTTTTTAGGGGTTTTGAATTTTGCCCCATTGGAAAAGACAATGGCTGTCTTGAATCTATCAAGCAGCTGATTCAAGCTTTCAGAAATTTTAATATCGTCTGGCAAACTATTGCTGGGCCGTTTTGTCTCGAAAGACATCGACTCGGCGCCGAGCTCGTTTAAAATCTTGTCATATGACATAACTAATTCCTCATGTCCGAAGCAGAGCCGATATGGGGGGTATTTCCATGTAGGACTGTTGGTATTAACTGAATGGTCTCTTTGTCAAGATGATGTGGTGTGAGCCCGGCTTTTCGTAGCAGTAGTTTAGCAGCATTGGCGCTTCTCAGGCCTCGATCCTTTTTCAGTCTTTTGTATACTTGTTTGAAATCTTTATCTGTTCCATTTAGTACACCAGGTTTGAATTTGACAGTACCTTTGGACCACTGTGAAAAGTCGGGACGACCGTTAACGAAAGGAATAGGCTCCCCTTTGGTTACTTCGTTGACCTCAGGAATGTCTGAGTACCAAGGGCTTTCCCCCGGTTTTCCTTTTCCGTCGGGCCCCCAGCGACCTTGGTTCCTTGGGAGTCGGGTGCGGGAGGATTTGCCTCTGATGCTCCTGGGCACTCGTCTAAACCTAACGGGTCCACCCAGCCAGTTGGATTATGGACATATTTATAATTATTCAGCCCCCCGCCAGTTTGATCGGATCCGGGGTCAAAAATCGTCCAGTGTTCGGATTGTAGTAGCGATGGCGATTGTAATTTAGACCTGTCTCGGCATCGAAATACTGACCCTGGAACCGTAAAGGGTTATCGATTTCACTGACTTCCAATACCGCGAGGTTGCCGTAAGCTCGGTATTTGGCCGACCACATGATTTCGCCGCTGTAGTCGGTGAGTTCCTGTGGGGGGCCGAGATGGTCGAGTTGGTAATAGAACGGTATAGCCCTGAGCGGGCCTTCGCCGTCGAGCATCGCCAATGGTCGGAAGGTACCCGGTTCGTAGATGTAGCTGCGATAGCGGTTTTCAGCGCTTTCCGCGATGGGGCGTTCGCCTTGCCACAGGAACTCGGTGGTGTGGTCGTCGACGGTTTTCTCAATACGACGGCCGAAGGCGTCGTACTTGTAGAAAATAAATCTGTCCCCTTTTTGTCGCTGTTCTACGGGCGGAAGTTGGTCGGGTAAGCGTTCGCTTCTGGCCGGAAGTGTACGATCGGGAGCGGCAGTTAACCGCCAAAAGCAAGCGCCTGTGAATGGCCGCAATCGGCTGAACCGAGATGCCTACCCCGAAAGGGCTAGACCCTTCCCGAGGAAATAGAAAGTTCGGCTCGCCAGAAATTTTTTTAGGTCGCAACTCCGCGGTCTGCGCCTGGCTTGAACATGAGAGATTCGTCTTCTTGTCTAGCTTTACAGCGCTCTACAAATATCAGCGCTGCGGACGGATCTTTAAGAAAGAGTTCGTATGACTCTCTGCTTATTTCGTAATACTCGTCATAGTCAACCAAGCGGTTGCTAACAGGGATAGAGACATAATACTTCCCACTGGCGGCTTCTATTCCTAAAGTGAATCGCTCGTCTGTATTGACAAAAGTGTCATTGAATTTCATGATTTCCCTCTATAGCGACAGTGGTGATATTTCAAGTTTCGGTGCAATGGGGCCTTTAGCGTCGACTATTGCTTCACTGTTTCCATTTGGCAACCTTCCACCCGGAATCCATAGGTCGTTAGCGCCGGCTTCATTTCCTGATGGAATTCTTAATTGAAGTTCCCTTGGGTTAGTGATGTCCACGCGCAATAATTGATTGTTGCTAAGAAAGCCAGGTTTAAGACCAAAGGAACTCTCAAAGAACAGAAAAGGGGACGGAAGCTCATAAAGTGCAGATTGCCTTCAGAAAAAGAAAACGTGGTTTGTCCCCCGTTTACGGTGCAATTATCCATATAGTAAGGGTGTCGTCAGGTGCTTGTCTTTGACATCGACGAGGCTAGTCACGAGCATTTAGGGTTGACGGGTAAAGGTCATCCGATGGGCACTTAGGGAAGTAAAAACTTCAATCTTTATCGGTTGCGTCTCATGTGTCCTAATCTTTATATTCAAACTGACCTCGATATGTAAATTCGATGCCTCGTAATATGTAGGCTGTGGTTTTTCCTTTATAAGCACAATCATAAATTGTAATAACAGTGTTTATTTTTTCAGGTGAGGTAGAGAGGTTTTTCTTTTTTATTTCAGCGATGATATCGGAGTCATAAGAAAAATCCTCGATTGCTTTTTCCAAATTTTTAGTTGGCTCTACGATATCAGCTTCAATAAAGTCGTCGTCAATAAAGCCCAGAGAAAATGCATTGCTGAACTCCGATCCTAGAGATTCTCCATCGTCAGAATAGGCAGGCGTCACTATTTCCCGAAGAGTGGATTGCTGCCAGTCGGCGTTTGCAGTCCAAATTGATACTGTTTTTTTATTACTCATCTTTTTCTCCTCAATTTTTAAGGCCAGATGGGAGAGAGTCAACTCCACCTTCTAACCTCCGACCCGGCCACTCATTGAGGGAAAAAAGGGGACAGATTTATTTTCATTTTTTAGAAAATAAATCTGTCCCCTTTTTGTCTTGTATTCTTTACAAGACTGTTGCACGAAATACTTATCTTAGGCATGTCAAAATTTCTCTGGAACATGCCGGTAAAAAGGGGGCAGATTATTTTTAATGGCTTTGGTTGATACATTTAAAAATAAATCTATCTTTTCATCTGCCCACTATTATCGATATTTGTGCTGGGCCTATTGTTTAGGCTATTTTAATGAAGCTATCGTTATTAAAATAAAATATGAACGCTTTGTAGGCAGTATCCATATCATATGAGGCGGTCTGTTCTTTTAGGTTTTTTATTATGGACGATAGGTCGTCGCAGAGTAAAACATAACGATAGCCTATTTTTGATAGCTCTGTCGGATTATCATCAGCGTCGTAGTCTTCAAAGGTGTCTGGGTTTTCGATTATTGCTTCGCAATTCAAACCCCACTCTTCTTTGTTTTTTGGTAAATACAATGCGTCTTCCCAATTTAGGTTTTCTGCATCAGAGAGAACATTAATAAATTTTGTTTTTTTCATTTGATCCACCATTTATTTTCGGCCGCCTCCCCAGAGCTCCATCCCACCTTTCTGGCCTGGATGTAGAACATCAGCAACTACCCCTCCGGATCTGTGTTGCGCCGTAGGGATGAGCTGCAAAATCCCTTCACGGTAGGCATCATGATGCCAGGTTAGTAGAGGATGTGGCTTTGACCTTGCGTGAGCGCCCTTCGGGCCAGGGCTGACTTTATCAAAAATGCCAGGATACAACGTTTCCATATGATCTTTGTAAACAGGATCATTATTCATAGTGTTGTAGAGCTGTTTATTGCCTTCCTGAAAGTGTGAAAGATCGCTTCTTCCAGGATAGTGAACGTCTTTTTCCAATGTGGCCTCATAAGCGACGCTATAGTGAGGGCTGGATTTAGGGCGGCCACTCGCATCCACAACAGGAGGTTCACACTCGATAGCCGTTAATCCCAACGGATCCACCCATCCCGTAGGGTTAGGCACATACTGATAGTTGTTCAAACCACCTGCAAGCTTGATCGGATCCGGTGTCAGAAACCGCCCGGTGCTGGGATTGTAGTAGCGGTGCCGGTTGTAATGTAACCCGGTCTCCGCATCGAAATACTGACCCTGAAAGCGCAGAGGGTTGTCGATTTCGGCGATGTCCAAGGTGGCCAGATTGCCATAGGCACGGTATTTCGCCGACCACATGATTTCGCCGCTGTAGTCGGTGAGTTCTTGAGGTGTGCCGAGGTGGTCAAGTTGGAAATAGTACGGGGTTGCCTTGACGGGGCCTTCGCCGTCGAGCATTGCCAATGGGCGGAAGCTGCCAGGCTCGTAGATGTAGGTGCGATAGCGATTCTCGGCACTTTCGGCGATCAGGCGTTCACCTTGCCAGAGAAACTCTGTGGTCTGACCATCGACGGTCTTCTCAATGCGACGACCAAAGGCGTCGTACTTGTAGCTTGCGGTGCTGCCACCGGGCAGCGAGACGCCAATCAGGCGATGCTGGCAGTCGTAGCGATATTCGGTGACCAGTTGCTGGCCGGTACCACGGCGTTCGCGACTAAGGTTGCCGTAGGCGTCGTAGTCGTAATGCCGGTCGCCTTGCATAAGCAGGCGATTGCCTTTTACGTTGGCGAGGTTCGCAGTTGGCAGATCGTTTTGACCGAGCAAGTTGCCGGCCGGGTCATGAGCGAAGGTTTCGGGGGTGGCGCCGCGAACTCTGACCAGACGATCCAGTGGATCATAGTGGTAGCTGCGGTTTCCTTTGCGGCTGTCATCGATGCCGGCCAGGTTGCCGTTTGCATCGTAGGCGTAGCGGCGCTGGAACAGATTGCGATTCTGCTGACCTACGGTGTGCGCTTGAAGCCTTCCCTGTTCGTCGTACTGATATTGGCTGAGCAGCACGCCTTGTTGGCGCTGCTGTTCACGGCCAGCGTCGAACTGGTGCGTAGTCAGGCGCGAACCGTTGAGGTCGATGCTGCTCAGCCGACCGCCGGACAAGTGGCGGTAATCGAGTGTGCTGCCATCCGGCAGGCGGCAGTGATTGAGTTGGCCGACGCTGTCGTACTCGTACCGCGTGGTGCCCCAACCTTGGTGCTCAGTGGTGAGACGATCTTGTACGTCGTACTCATAGGCGAGGGGCCAGTGGCCGTCGTCGACGTTTACCAGGCGACCCAGGGCATCGTAGCTGTAATGGATTTCTTCGCCATCAGCGAGGGTTTTGACCAGCAGGCGACCAGAGGCATCGCGCTGATACTCGGTCACCAATTCACTGCCGTCGTCACCAAACTCGGTTTTCTTCAACAGTTTGCCGTTGAGGTCGTACTCATAAGCGGTACGGCGTCCGTCGAAACCGGTTTCCTGCTGGATCAGCCCGTTCGAGTAGTAATCCAGCTGATAGTGTTCGCCGCGTTCGTTTTCGATGTCGGTGAGCAGCAGACGCGAATTATCGTAGCGATAGCGCAGTTGGCTGCCGTCCGGGTTGATGCGACGGCTGACTAGATGCAGGTTATCGGCATACTCGTAACGGGTTACGCGGCCCAGTTCGTCGCGTTCAGCAGTGACGCGGCCGTATGGGTTGTAGGTGAACGCACGGGTAGCGCCGCCGGGCAGCGTGATCTGTGCCAGACGGTTAGCCGCATCCCACTGGTAGTGGGTGATTGCACCCGTTTCAGCCTGACGTGTGATCTGGCGACCGAGCGCATCGTAGCGGTATTTGCGCTGGCCGCCGTCCGGCAGGCGCTCCTCCAGCAATTGGCCGAGATTGTTCCAGCCCAGTTGGTGGCGGCTGCCGTCGGGATGGCGGATCTCCAGCAGGCGTCCTTGGCGATCATAGGTGTAATGCGTCGAGTTGCCGTCCGGGTCGACTTGCTCAGTGATGTCACCCTGATCGTTACGCCAGTAGATCCATTTGGCGGTACCGCGATTCACCACACGGACAAAGCCCTTGTAGTACTCGTAGGTGGTCGGCGCGTCTTCTGGCGGGATCACCGCGATCAAACGGCCGGCCTCGTTGTACTGATATTCAGTGACCGCACCCATCGGGTCTTTTTCGGCGAACAGTCGGCCTTTGTCGTCATAGGCTTTTAAGTGCTCGGCACCATCCGGATCAACTTTGGCGACGAGTCGCGCCTTGTCGTCGTGGGTATAGATCTCTTCGCTGCCATCGGCGTTGGTAACGGTGACGCTGCCTTTGTCATCCCACGCATAGTGCGCATCCATCTGAGAGAAACTGGCCCAGTGATGGATGCAACGTGCGGACTTGCCTTCCTTTTCCCACTCCCAGTAGAAGCTTGCGCCTCCGGCGAGCTGCCGCTCAAGAATGACGTTCTGTTCGTTGTAGGCATAACGCTCGGACTCTCCCAGAGCGTTTGTGGCTTTGATCAACCGATGTTGAGCATCGTACTCATAGGTGGTCAGCGTCTGAACGGTGTTCCAGGCGTCTTCGAGATTGTCCGCTGGAATAAACTGCTGATAGTCGATGGCGACAATATGCTTGCGGTCGTACCGCACAAGCAATGCACGACCAGCCCCGTTATCCACGCGCTTGATTCGACCATGGATGTCACGGGTGATGTGCAGGCGATTGTCGTAGTTGTCGCTGATGGCGATCAACGTCGCGCCTTTGCTGTTGAAGCGGAAGTGATAGAACTGCGGCTTTTCGCCGGCTTGAGTCAGTACGAGTTCGGACGGATCGTCGCCAATGAAAATCGCGGCTTCTGAAAGGCTGTTCGTGATTGCCGGGCGCTGTACGCTGGGCAGCGGAAAAGTGGTGACCCGGTTTTCGTGATCGGTCCACACGACCTCGTCGCCATTGATGTCCACCCGCTGAGCGAGAGCGTGACTCCATCCATAGCCTAGACCGCAGTCGATTTCAGCCGCGCTGGTTCGGTAGAGACGAGTCCAGATGAACGGCAGCAAGCCACCCAGTTCACCATCGGTAATCGTCAACAATTCCTCGCCAGTAACCATCGATACGGGGCAATTGTTAGTACAGGTTTTTTTCGCACTGGTTGCACTTTTATCGTCCGGGGTTTTCGACTGCGTAGATACGTCGTCGAGTTTTTCCTCCGGCTGGAGCGTATGTTTGTTTTGTTTCTTGTCGCGTGGAAATGAGGAGGCGTCCTTAACCTCTTGCTTCGGAGTGTCCGCCGTTTTGGGCAGCGGACTCTGAGCAGGCTTTTGCGCCACCTGACTATGCGAAGCTTCCTTCGCTGACTGCGGTTTAGGCGCTTCGGCGACGGCCTCATCGATCTTCAATGCGGCTGTTTTGGCCGGCTTCATTGGCACATTCTTAGCGCTAACGATAATTGGCTTCGACACTTCCGCATGGGCGGGCAAAGCGTGCTTGTTGCTGAGTGTCATCAGGGTAGAGGCGAGGTCCTCAAGGTACTTGACCGCTTCTCCCGATTTGATGGTGGAGAGGACTTTGGTGCCTGCTCTAACGGCCAACCCAGCGCCACCTGTCAGGCAGATGCCCACTAGGACGTTGATCAGGAATTCCGAGGCAATCGCAGTTACTACGTCAACTACGACTTGGGGAGGCAGCATGCCCACCCAAGCCACAATGGCTGAGATATAGATAAACATCAGGGGTTCGTCGCTGAGTATCAGCAATCCTGAAGCGATCGATTCCTTGGAGGCTGCATAGAGTTTGTCGATCTCGACGTCCGACAAGTATTTTTTCAGCTTTTCGTAATTTTTCCTCGGATTGGCGAGTAGCTCGAACAGGCTTTTGATGTCATCCCACAGCTGCAACAGAGCCTTTTCAAACCCCTCGAAGGCTCGTTTGAGCAAAATCACGGAACGCCCGGCACGATCCGCTGCAGAGTAACTGGCCCATTGCGGCTTGAACTTGCTCGACCATTCGCTCTGCAACCAGCCATCAAGCTTGCCGATAACGCCTTGATAGGAGTCATAGAGCGCCTTGACGTCGCTCTGGGATACGTTGGGGAAAAAAGTGATGCGGTAAGTCTGACCTCTCTTGGCCCCCTCGATCACTTTGATGCCGCTGGGTCCGATCGTGGTTTCGATGACCGGACCGGTAACGTCGTCGTAAAAGGTACCTTTGGTAACCGGTTCCAGTTTGACTGGCGTGTTGCCAATCGGCACAAAGCGCGCCGACTCGAACATATGAATCAGCGTGAAATCACCTACCAACGGGCACGTGGCGTAGGTCTTTACCGCACCTGTTTCGGTTTTCCGTTCGGTGATGCTGACTTCGTTGCCGACCTTGAAGGTCTGGTCGACGTCCAGCGCCCAGCCAGTCCAGAAACCGTCTGCCCATTCCTTGTAATCACTCAGGCAGTTTTTGAAGTCTTTGAGGATCAAGTTCACGTCAGGTTTTTTGGCGTCCAGCACACGCAGGACCAGGGTACCAATCGGGGTATTCATGACGTGACTTCCTTTGTCAGCTCTGCGGCGAGACGCTCTGCCATCTCTTCTGTGTTTGGGTTCTGGCGCACGAAGCGCTCAACCTTTCTGCGCAAGTTGGCTTCGGGGAATTCGAAGTACAACTCAGGGCAATCTTCGGATAGCCACTGCATCAGGTTTTCAACGACGGTGGTGTGGTCCTTTTTCGCGAGAGCATCCAAAAGCGTTTGGGGGATCTCCCACCAGGGCCACTCTTTTGCGGGAGGTACCGCTCTTCTGCCGACATCGAGCGTCTGTCCGTTAATCAGGTAGCGTTGGAACACCGGCAGCAATTCACCTGCTGTAGCACCTAACCCTTCGATGATCGGATGAAAATGTCGACCATCCCAGAACCTGAAAAACACCTCAGTGGCGTCCGGCATTTTTACCTGAGTCAGGCTACGCAAATGCTCCAGCACCGTTTCCGGCGCGCTGGTGGATACCGCTAGCCAACCCCAATCCAATGCATCGGTTTCAGTAATCCATTGCAGAAAACTGGCATTGGGGCTGATCTCGGCGAGATACGGCATTACAGGAAGCCAATCGGCGTAAGGTGTTCCACCCCATATGGGCTGCAGTTGTGGTGCGGCATCTTGCTGATAGAAAGGCTTGAGCGGCTCGGAATCACTCGCCGCGCTGATGACTAAATACAAACGCTCGCCAGTCTGCAACGGCTGTTGCGCCAGCCAATCCTTAGGCGTAATTCGATCAGATGGCACAGGCACCTGCCTTGCATTTTTCGCATTCTTCGCAGAACGGCGCGTTACGTTTGAGGGTGTTGATCTGGGCCGGGGTCAGGACCTGGCCGGCCTTGTCGGCGTCGGCCTGTTTCAGCACGCCTGGCATCAGCGGGGCGGCGCCGGTGCCGCTGCCGGGGCTGCCGCCGGAGTTCATGTTGATCACCGGGCCGCTCAGGGTCACGCCGCCGGCGTCGATCTTGATGAAGCTGCCGCCGCCGATCAGGGTCAGCTCTGCGCCTGCTTCCATTACCACCTTCATGCCGCTGCTGAGGTGGATTTCTTGCCCAGCGTCGATGAACTGGCCGGTGCCGATCTTGATGTGTTGGTTCACGCCGACGGTGAGGTGATCATTGGCGCGGGTTTCGACTTTGCGGTCGGCGTAGACGGTGTGGTGTTCTTCGGCTTTGAACTCGCTGTAGCTGTTCTTTTCGACGGTGTCGTGGCGTTCGTTGCCGACGCGGATTTTCTGGTCGTGCTCGATGTTTTCGTCCCAGTCGCGCTGGGCGTGCAGGTAGATCTGTTCCTGACCTTTTTTGTCTTCGATGCGCAGTTCGTTGTAGCCGCCACCGCCCATCGAGCTGAGGGTCTTGAAGGTGCTGCGGGTTTTGTTCGCCGGCAGTTCGTAGGGGACGGTGTTTTCCTTGTGGTACAGGCAACCACTGATCAGCGGTTGATCGGGGTCGCCTTCAAGGAAAGTGACCAGCACTTCCATGCCAATCCGCGGGATGGCGATGCCGCCGTACTGGGCGCCGGCCCAGGCGCTGGAGACGCGCAGCCAGCAGCTGGTTTTGTCGTCGGCCTGGCCTTCGCGGTCCCAGTGGAATTGCACTTTGACGCGGCCGTACTCGTCGCAATGGATCTCTTCGCCTTTCGGGCCGGTGACCACGGCGCTCTGGCTGCCGAGGATGCGCGGTTTCGGGTGGCGCAGGGGCGGGCGATTCGGCACGTCCCACGGGGTGGCCTGGAAGCGGTTGCGGTAGCCCTGATGGAAATCGTCTTTGAGTGCGGTGGTGTCGCTGGTCACCGATTCTTCGAGGACTTGCGGCTGCTTGCCTTCGTGGAGGACTTCGGTCAGTAACCAGAGGTCGTTCCATTTGGCTTTCGGGTGCGCGGTCAGCGCGAGGAAGTGGCCGCTGACCAGCAACGGCTGATCGCTCTTGCCTTCAGCCAACTGGAAGTCGCTGCGATGACGTTCGAGGGCGCGTTTGGCCAGGTGTTTGCCGCGCTCGCGGTCGACGAAGCGGCCCGGGTAGTCGTAATCTTCAAGGTCGGGCAGGGCGTCGCCACGGTTCTCGCTTTCGAGGGTGAGGCGCGGTTTTTCGAAGTCGTAATCGCGGCGGGTGGTGCGGCTGGTGCGGGTTTCCAGGCGCAGGTCGAAACGCTTGATCACCGGGTCGCTGGCGACCATGCCGGAGTCTTGCTGATAGGCCACAGGCTTGAGTTTCGGGAATACCGTCTGGTCATCGCCGAACACCAGTTTGTGCGCCGTCGCCGTGTGCTGGAAGTGGTAGTGAATACCTTCTTCCTCGCACAGGCGCTGGATGAAATGCAGGTCCGATTCATCGTACTGCACGCAGTAGATGCGCTCGGGATAGATCGAACCAGTCTTGAATTCGTAGGCGTTGCTTTGGATACCGTGCTCTTCGAGAACCATGCCGATGATTTTCGGCACCGTGAGGTTCTGGAAGATGCGTTGATTGACGCGATGCGCCAGGTACGCCAGTTGCGGGCGCAGGGTCACTGAATAACGGGTCAGGCGTTTGCCCGAGTCACCTTGCGCGGCGCGATAGATCTGGCCGTGGATGCCGCTGCCGTCGGGCGACAGTTGCAGGAAGGCCGGTTTGTGCAGCAGGGTTTCGAGGTCC
>Ga0307510_10000941_pt1 | contig 30787 bp, 19 predicted proteins | sample 12_EM_MG_FD_207224 | JGI IMG/M metagenome (GOLD analysis project Ga0307510, IMG submission 207224) | Populus trichocarpa ectomycorrhiza microbial communities from riparian zone in the Pacific Northwest, United States - 12_EM | ecosystem: Host-associated > Plants > Roots > Unclassified | place... | reverse complement strand
TGTATTTTTTCATTTGATCCTTCAAAGTTTTATTATATAGGGATAGAGCTTCATAATTTTTTTTCATGTACAATATTTTTGATTTAATGACTTTGATCACGAGTTTTAAAAATTAACAAGGATTGATATTTTTTTTGTTTTATTTTTATTTTCACAATATTTTTTTAATTTTTTGTTGTTATTTCATTTTTTTATTATATTATCAAATTAATTAAGATTTAACTATTATTAATTTTATTATTTTTTTAAAACAAGCACTTCTCTTATTTTTTTTAAATATATAATCTTCTTAGTTATTTTAGATAAAAAAAAATTTAATTCCACCCGCGACGTTGTGGGTGCCACCAATCTAATTTTATAACTAAAAGAGAAACAAAAACTTCTTTATTCTTACACTCGTAGTTGTCATAAAAAACCAGTCTGTGTCCCCATCTCTTTCTCCCTCTCTTCTCTCTCTCTCTCTCTCTCTCCCTTCCTTGCTTTCTCTACTTAAAGAAGCAAGCATCATTTTTCTTTCTTGGCTTTCTTTTTCACAGTTAAGAGAAATAATTATTTGGTTTGGATTGGAGGAAAGCTCTATAAGTTGGCGATGGAGAGAGATTTTCTGGGTCTGGGTTCGAAAAACAATCCTGTTACTATCAAAGAAGAGGCCACCGATACTCCTCTTAAGGATTCTGGTATGCTAGCTTCTTTTCATCTCTCTTTTCATTGAGTTCTTTCTTCTTCCATCTGTTTCAGTTTTTTTTTCGTTACAATTCTAACCGACCGTATATTATGTATTGATTCTTTTATTCTAAATACTCACATGAAATTTATTATTTAAACTTTTCTTTTTGTTGAATATATTGTTTTTCTTGAGTTTACCCTGTTTGGTTGCTTGGAAACTGAGAAAAAGAAAATATATGTAGGTGTGTTAGTTTTCTACTACTGATCTAATGCTTCGTCTGTGCTTATATGTTGACTGTTGAGATGGGTTTTGCGTTTCTGTTTGTTTTTTTTTTGGGAGAATTGTAAGCGAAGGTGAAATCAGAATTAACTTCATTTTTTTTTCCTGCTTGCTTTGCTTACTTTCTTTTATTTATTATTTCCGAGGAGCCAAACAAGGGTTAAAGCACATGGCTTTTCTTCCTTCAAGAAGAAACCTCGTGGGGAAAATAAGAAAAAGAATAAAAATTAAACGGCACAAGAAAGTTTAGGGCACATGGTACAAATATTTGAAGCCTATAATCACTTTAAAGGGGACCATGGGATGCTATGCAATAAAGTGCCTTAAACATTTACAACTGTTCAATATTTTCTTTTTTTTAACCTAGGACTCTTAAAGTCACAAGCGGTCAAGCTTTGTTTTTTAACGTAATATTATTTTGCCCTTTAACTTATGGTGAATGCTAACGTGCACATGGGTGGTATGTTTTCGCTTGTGGGTCAGGCTAGATTGGTGTTTTTGTATTGCTTGTAGTTGGAGAATTGGTTGTTGAAACATGGCCTTTTCTTTTCTTTTCTTTTTTTTTGTTTAACTTTTGAAGCTTTGTTGTGTTGGATTAATAAAACGAAGAATAAGATATATTTTTTTTGGTAACATGAACATGAGCTGTTAATGTAATAAAATAAAGGGTCATCTGCCTTCAAAAAAGAGAAATTAAATACTTGGATGTCTTGAATGGTAGTGGATTACAGATAGAATGTGATTGAAATATGCCCTTATGAGGGGGAATTAAAAAATATATATTTTTTTATATTTATAATTCAAAAATGTGCTTCTTCTGATAAGTAGTGATGGCCCAGGTTTCACCAACTTCTGTACTAAAATAATTACAAATGTAACATGGGGCACGAGCCCATGCCCTTGAGAAATTTGGAGGCTTTATTGTTTTTTACTACGAATCCAAGCTTCTGAGATCATCAGTTGTTCTTTTCAGTCTTTTTTGGAAGGTAACCATATATCCATTAGATGCTTAATTAATGGTGTCAAAACATGGATCATTGTTCGTGTTTTTATCATTTAGCATATGCATGTCTGTGTTGATTATTAGTGCAGGATTTTCTTTTCATCACAATTCCATAGCTGTACTGTATAAAAGTCTTGATAATGTGTTTCGACTTTGTCCACACATGATTTCTCAATGAATATATCAAGATTCTATTTTGCTATATTGCTTAGTTGAGCGAGCACTGTAATCTCCTGTTCTCCTTCAACAAACAGTAGTTGAGGATTTTTCATTTGATTCTTGGTTTTAAGTGCTTAAGATAAATTAAAAGATTGAACGGTCTTTACAAATTTATTTATTTATTATCAGATCAAATGTTAAGTTTAACTGGAGATAATAATCATGGACACAACTAATAGGACATCGTTGCCATTTTCTTTGGTGTTGCAGTGCCCATGAGAGGTTCAGGGATGCAGTGGTCTTTTTCAAACAAGGTTTCTGCCATTCCTCAATTCTTGTCGTTCAAGTCTTCCATGGAAGATAAACCAAGAAAGGCTGTTCATGATCCCATGGCATCATCATCCTCTGGCTATATGTCAATTTCAACTGCTGATGCTTTTGATTCGAACCAGAAATCATACTCTGCCTTGATTCAGGTTTCACGTTGATTCCCACTATGCAATCCTTTGTACTAATGTTTAGTTAAGCTGTGTGCCGCAATTTTATTTCACATGTGAAGGAAATGAAGATCAGCCTTGGACTAGAATCTTGAAAATTAGCCATGAGATACTATTTGCATATTGTTGAGTAAAATGAATATGAAGTGGGTGAACGTTTTAACCTTGCTTTTATTTTGTCTGTGTGCTAATTGTTTAACCATATCTTCTGCAAATTGTAGAAAAATATGGCTCTTGATAAACAAGCTGGAAACCATTATGCTATGACAACCTATGGTAAACAGCATTTCGATGCCTATTTTGCTAATCGCCCACAGGATATGAGGATGTTTCCAATCTCCAGCCAACAAAATCAAACAATCAACGTTTCTATGAGCTCCCCCATTCTGCAGTCCCTTTTTCCTCCCACTGGACACAGCATGATTACTTCTAATTCAATAGTCTCAAAACCTCTCGGAGGAGTTCCAGTCATAACCCCTGCTTCTGCTCTTCCTACCCCGAGTTCCGTCATTGGCACCACTGATCTTAGGTATCTAAAAGTCTATTTCTTGTTTTTACTTGCTGTTTTATTCAATAATCCCCTAAACATGGCTGGAATCGGCAAGTTAAACTTGAATCTGTTTTGTAGGGATGTTGCTAAATCCTCTGGAGCACCTGCCCAGTTGACCATATTCTACGCTGGTTCAGTGAGTGTTTATGATGATGTTTCTCCTGAGAAGGTATCTATTCACTTCAGTGCCTTTTAAACCTTGAAAGTTCATTTGTTTCAATGGAGGTGGAATGTTGTTATTATCTTTATTATTTTTAATTTCATTTATGATTCACTGTCTATCCAGGCACAGGCCATTATGCTTTTGGCTGGAAATGGTGGCTCTTCTGGGACTCAGAATAAGCCAATCTCCACGCCTCAAGCACAGGCACAAGCACCAATTCCTGGACCACCTGTAGGTGATATTTTTGTTGGGAACAAAATCAACACTACAGCTCCATGCTCAGGCATGCCAAGCCCTATTTCTGTGACCTCTAGTAGCACCAACGATTTAGCAATAGTTAAGCCAGTAGTAACTTTAGCACCTTCTGTTAAACATATAGAGCCCACCAAGCCAGCTAGTTCAGTAGGACCTACTTCTGCCACTCTAGTTCCAGCAGGTATGACATTGTTTGCTTCGTGTAATGCTTTACTTTTAACATCTGCGTTTCTTACAATTATTATGTTCATCATAATTTGATATTATTGTGATGAAATCACAATTCTCTTAGCAGTGGCTGTACCTCAGGCTCGTAAAGCATCGTTGGCTCGGTTTTTGGAGAAGCGCAAGGAAAGGTATGTTGCAGTGTCTTTAATTCATGGCAATAAAGTAGAAACATTCTTGAAATAGGCTTCCAACTCATTTGCAATATATTGATGCTCAAGACATGTTTTCTTCATGAATTTGCAATGTATTAACTCCTAAAAGCAGAAGAGCAAAACTTCAAGGATTTACTACCGAGTAAACTATTATTGACTCAGTTTCCAACAGATGTTAAAGGCTCCTTTTAATAAGAGAACTATTGGAAAAAGAAAATTCTTTTGATGGACTCAAAATCTCGAGGGTCGTCAAACCCCAAGGGGCAATATTAGCAGAAAAGATAAATTTGATAGAAAAGACGTGGTCATCGAGGATATCATGATGACAAAATGTGAAATCATGTGCTTGAGGAACTGATTTTAACTAATAGTATACTCATTTTCTCTTTACTTTTGTGCTACGTTGAGTTTCTCACGTCAAAATGGTATTGTGGGTGCATGCAGGGTGATGCAAACATCGCCCTATAATGGAAGCAAGAAGTCTCCCGAGGGTGGTGCCCATAGATTTGATGGTATGAGTTTATCTATGAGCACCTCTAGCTCTTTCCCTCTCCCAGCCAGCAATTAGCAGTAAAAGGAGGGGAGTCCAGCTGAAGGGATCGAAACAGATTCGAAAGTCTTTCATATAAGAAAGAGTGATCTTCTTCAACGTCTATTTTTTGTTATAAACTGTAAGCTCAATTCTTTCAAGGAGATAGATTTCATTACTTTAGATATATGGTTCTTATTATTAGTAGCAATTTGGTAAATTTTGTTTATGATCGGAATCTCTCAATCCGACAACACTCTAGACTACTTGTAACTTGTATTAGCTTCCACTACGCTGTAAAAGTAATCTTTCTCTTTGTGGAAGATATTTCTATTTCCATCTTCTTCCTCTCTCTCTCTCTGTTTTTTTTTTATTCTACATTCAAATGGAACAAAGTAATTTTTTCAGTAGAAGTTCCTCTTTGGTGCATGGAAATTCTTTATAGCCAGCAATGAGCATTATAAGAAGTTTATCATTAAGGGTGTTTGTAGGGGGAGGCTAGAATTATTTGTTAGGGGGGCCAAAATTAATATAATAAGATATAATATTTGTTTCAATTTATTGTACATGAGTTGTAAATCAAAACCTGTATAATTTAGTTTTATTCAAATAACTTACTACAAACATATAATGATCTTTGTATAAGGTAAAATGTTTGGAGCAATACCAAATTGGATAAAAGCAATGAAGTTAATTTCATATTCATAATGCATCCATCACTTTAATGTTTTTGGTCATTATACCTATCAAATATAAACATAGAAAGTATATAAGAAATATTAGTTACAACGAAGCATTATTTATGTTTGATAAACTTTGAAATAAATAAATAAATAATAAAGAATGATTCTTACATATTTATTTTAATTATGCTCGTCGTTCTTTTATAGAATAGAAATCATCGATTATCATATCAGTTATTCTTATTTTGTTCATGGTTCAACCTAAAATCAAAACATATATCATAAGAAAAAATTGATAATTTTAGTGGCTCTGCTAAAAACAACATAAAAAAAATCAAAGCATAATCAAAACAAACCAATTAAATATATCTAATTAATTAGAAAAAAAATCACTATAACAAGAATTCAAAAAACAATTGGTAGAATTAGCAGATTTGAGGAAAAAAAAGGAGCAAAAATGGTAGAATTATAAAAAAAATCTCATCAAATTATTAACAAATATCTCAAAACAAAACAAAAATAGATTTTAAATTTAAGTTACCTTGTTTTGTTTGATGAAAGATAAATTAATTGGTGGCTCTGCTTCAATTTTTTTGTAGAGAAATTTTGCTCACGATTTGTATTTGTATTTTTATTTTTGATCGGTTGCAAGATTTATATTAGGGTAAATTAATTTTTTAAAAATAAAAAATTTTATTTTAATATATTTTTAAATAAAAAATATTTTAAACTTTCATTGTTATTACAATCCTAAAACCACAACGGCAAGGTGCAATCTTTCACTAGGTTTATGCTATTGTTCAGTTTGAAAACATTGGCCCCGACCGTAAGCAAGGTATTTGCCTTGGCAAACAATTTCAAACTTCAAGATTTTTTTATTAAATTTATCGTTGAAGTTATGATCAGCGCCCGATTATCTATGCTTCTATGATCTGCCACTTTCTAAACTTTTTATGTTTGTTTGTCATTATAAAAGTTGATCAACGAAAAACACTTTTCGATCAAAGAAAAATTTAGCTTAATTTCCAGGAAAATGTTTTCCTTCTATTTTAGACGGAAAACACTTTTCGAAAGTTGTGAAAAATTTAAAAATGTCATATTATTTACTGATTATATCAAATTTGGTCCTCAAACTTTTGATTGCTATATATATTTTGTTTTGAATATTTTTTTTCAATTTCATCCCTTAGAATTTGATTTTTATATTAACTTTGGTATTCATTTTTATAATTGTTATTTGCTTTTCCCTTATCATTTTTAATTGAAATCTTTTATCTATCAAATTTGGTCCTCACTCTTTTGATTGTTACTTATTTTATTTGAAATAATTTATAAAATGATAATTATTATTATTTTAATTTCTTCATCTATCAATTTTTTATTTGTTAGATTTGATCTCTATTATTTTAATTATTATTTATTTTATTTGAGATACTTTATGAAATCATATTTTTTATCAATTTCATTCTCATTCAACTTTTTAATTTGTAAGATTTATTTATCATTATTTTAATAAACTTGAAAAGAATAAAATATTAATAAGTTATTTTTGAGTTCATTTTCCATTACATAACCAAACACTAGAAAATATTTTTCAAATTATTTTTATTACACTACCAAATATCGGAAAATAATTCTCTTTTCCGGAACTTACTTTCTATAAAGCAACTACTTTCCAGCAAACAACGGGGCTTAATAAAACAATTGATAGCTAAATGACAAAATGAAATGGGAGGATTAAATGAGTAAAATCAAAATTGACATAATGAGTATTATGAGGGGTAAAAAAAGAAAAGTATAGAAATTCAATGAAATATGTGAGATTGATGTTTTAAACCATGTTAAAAAAGTTGGAGGTGGTTGAAAATATTTGAAATATTTAAGATATACAAAAATTCAAAATTCTTAATTTTTTTTTATTTCTTAATTCTTTTTTGAAAAATACCAATGGCTAAGAGTTTTCTTTTTTTTTGAAATTATTTCTTAGATTTTAATTTTTTATCAGTTTCAAAGTTTTTAAGAATTCTTACTATTCCTATAACTTTATTTATATTGCTCAAGCATTTTTTAAAAAAATTCATGGCCGAGATTTTTGAATTTTTTTATAAATGCATTTCAAAATTTTTCTTATCTCTCAAACAATTGTAAGACTTTTAATGACCCAATATTGTTGGAATTATTTCATTTATTAACATCTTTCATACATTTTTTTTTTGAATTGAGAACTAAATCGACAATCAAACAATAATTAGAGCATTAATATGTTGTTTTCCCCATAAAACACATCTCGTGCTTATCCAGCACATATACAATTTACTTTTTTTTTCAACGTATAAAATCGTGTGTGCGCGTGTCTATATATGTGTGTGTGTGTGTGTGTGTGTGTGTGTGTGTATAAACAAAATTAGTGCAAGGTTCCAAGCGCATCACTTGTTTTCAAGATTCTCCGAGGAAAAAGAAGAAAAAGAAAGAGAGGCATATGTTCCAGATGGATGCCGCTAGAGTAACTGAGCTCAAACACTTTATTGATCAGTGTAAGGCTAACCCTTCTATTATCCACACCCCATCTCTTGCTTTCTTCAAGACTTATCTTCAAAGGTATTAATTTCCAACCAAGATCTCTCTACATATCTTAATATTTCTTGTTTTTGTTTTGTTTGGTTTTAATGATTTAGTGTTTTTTTTTTTTTTTTTTTGGGGTTCGCAGCCTAGGTGCTCGATTTCCTCCAGAGACAAAATCGGTAAGGCATGGTTTCTTGACTACACTTTTCACTTCTTATTTATGCAGTTTTGGTTTTTTGCCTGCTGTTGCTTCTGGGTTTGTAAAGAACGCACAAATTTGTGTACGAGTGATTGTCTCATTGGATTTGAACTTACCTTGTTGTCACTGGAAATGAGCTATAACTTCATTTCTTGCAGTTGTATATTGCTGAAATACTTTAAAAGAATGGTTTCGATACTAATTTACATTTCCTTATGATCATTTCTTGAAATGGAAACAAATGAGGAAAAAGAGAGAGAAAAGAGTCAACCTTGAACCGAATTTATACAATTAATTAGTGTTATTACATAAAACTCTCTTTGTTGATAAAAGTTTGAGCTCTATTTGATAATACATGGAGTTATTAATTTTTTTTCCATTAAAATCCTTCAAAGAGGAAAAGATGAAGGATTTTGTAATCGAAACATTTGATTTATCTCGTTCTTATGATTTTTACTCTAAAATATCACGCTGTTTTTCATTTCAAAAAAGAATGTTTTCTTCTCTAGTAATTTTTTCTATACTGTTTATTTTACTGGCAGAAATATTGCTCTCGAGTTTTGGTCTCTGACCTAGTGGATTAGAAAGTTATAACTTGCTTGGAACAAGAGAGAGATCGAGTCCCTCATTTTTCCATGTCAAGAATTCTTTTCAATAACGACCATTGAGCCTAACTGGTTCTCTTTAAAAAAAAACAAATTATAAAATGGTTTGTAGCATGGGAGGTAATTGGCTTTATGACAATTGTTAGGTGATGACGACAGGGTGCTCATATGCAGGAGAAAGGTGATATTGACATGGCTGACTCTGGGGAATACTCTGATTCCAAAAGACCAATTGAAGATGATGATGAAATTGTTGAGTCTGATATTGACTTGGATAATACTGATGTCGTGGAACCTGACAATCATCCTCCACAAAAGGTGATGGAAAGAGTTCATTGAGTTCAGCCACTTCCATTTAGTTGGTACAAAGGCTTTAAACATTGGCTAAGCACACATGTTTTGTGATTACAGATGGGAGATCCTGCAGTTGAAGTTACAGAAGAAAAGCGGGATGCTGCTCAAACCGAAAAATCAAAAGCTATGGATGCAATCTCTGAAGGTATGCCGTTGGCCTTTGGTATTAGCTTTTCTGATTGAGATTTTTCCCATAGTGTTTGTTGCCAAGTTTGTCTGTTTTCCAGGTAAGCTGGAAGAAGCCATAGATCATTTAACAGAAGCCATCACGTTGAATCCAACTTCAGCTATATTATATGCCACACGAGGTAGCTTTTTGTTTTTAAAAAAGGTTATGTTATCTGATTTGAAATTTATCTTTCAATTTTCATTTAATGCCTGTTCTTACCATGTTCATCAATCTCTTAGTTCCCTACGATACTTTTTTTCAGGTAGTGTTTTTGTTAAACTGAAGAAACCTCTTGCTGCAATTCGTGACGCTGATGCTGCTCTAGCAGTAAGTCTCTGGCTGGGTCCCTTCTACAACTGATTTTGTTAAGGCAGCAGAAGAAGTTTTAAAATTTTAGATTAATCAGTTGTCATGCGTCTGATATTATTTATCCCATTGGACAAACATGATGACTTACAGAGGTGAATTATATTCTTTAGATCAATCCAAACTCTGCAAAAGGATATAAAGTACGAGGTATGGCCAGAGCCATATTGGGCCAATGGGAACAAGCAGCAACTGACCTGCATGAGGCGTCAAAGTTGGACTATGATGATGAGATTGGTTTGGTGCTGAGAAAGGTAAATTTCCTTTGTTTATCATGATTCAGTACAGTAAATGTTTTCTGATAGTACAATTAAATCCACAGGTTGAACCTAATGCCCGCAAAATTGAAGAGCATCGTAGAAAATATGAACGCCTCCGAAAAGAAAGGGAGCTAAAGAAAGCCGAACTTGAGAGAAAACAACAAGCTGAAGCCCAAGTAAGTGTTTTTTTTTTTTTTTTTTTAACTTTTGTACTAATAATTGCTCTTTTAGTATTCATTGGGAGGAAAAACATTTAGTATTTTTGGTTCACCTATACCTGTCTCTTGTTGGAAAGTTTCTGTTTATGATGCATGATGCTCCAATATATGATGGTTCAAAAGTCTTAGTGGAAATGATCACGGCTACACTTGAATGCTTTTGGGTCAAGTTATAGTGATGTTAGATCAGAGGATCGGCAATCAAAAGTCACAAATGAAACAATACTCTTAAAAAAATAAATACTGGGGAGGCAAAACTTGAAATTGATCTACAATGTTCTCCAATCATTTAATAGGGCTGGCTATCCCCTCTTCATATGAGTCGCATATTTTATTCAAGTTTTTCTATTTAATTTTTTATGAAATTATTTCTAGATACTCATTTTTAGGATGATCTAATGCTAGTGGGAACGTCAAGATTAATAGACAAAGATGATTCAACTTCTCGTTTTAAAAGATAGTCAAGCGGTGTATTTTAAGTTGTTCAATATGGCATTTGAATAGAAATAATACGAGTTCAAATTTCTAGATTTATCCTATGCATACTCACGAGTGCTCAAACAATTTATTTGGTGATTATTATAGCAAGAAATGCTATACAACCACCACTGCTTTCTCTTACTCTAATGGTTTGCTAAATCATGGTTTGTATTTGATTGCTGTATACTGAAGTACTCTTGATTCAATGCAGGAAAGAGAAGCCTTATCTGCTCTGAAGGAAGGTATGGGTTTTTGTTCCTTTTCTGTCTCATCTGCCCATGAGCACTTGTGTGCGCGCGCACACACACAGGAAACCAGTGCAGCAGAGAAAATTTCATTTTGGATGACATGATATTAAATTTAACATAGTTGCACTGTATGGGCTTCACAACTTTTAGGCCTTGGAATATAATCTTTCCCTTCATCACTGCTCTGCTGATGCTAGGTTGGTATTATTTCTCTTAGTACTGGGTGCTTATCTAGCCAACACTTGGATTTAGCACTTCTACGTTGGTCCTAACTTTTTTAAAACATTACACGTCCCTGCTCATTTTTTGGGCTTTTATTTTTTCTTCCTTTTATTTTTTCGGGGGAGGGGTTTGGTTTGTATTGGTGTAAACAGGAAGAAGAAATTCATGGATAATCATGGTTTTTTATGTAAGTGATTAAATTGTACAAAGAATGGAAACAACAAACTGACTTGCTCTTTGCCAGATTTCTTGAGCCGCCTTACATCATTTCTGTTTCTTGTGTTTGGTTTGGGTATGTTTTAAAGTGTTGTAAATCATCTGTCTTTCATTAGTTTGGGGTGTCCAGCATCCATTCCTTGTGTATATATGGCGTGCATAGGTTTATGTTCTTCAAGTACAGTGAAGGATAAGAGAATGATCATAGTAACGTTGTTAGGGCAGAACTAGGAACAATGGAATACGTTAACATAGAAAAGCCGTTGCTTGCTCAAGCATATTTATTTAGAAAAAGCGGTTGCCATTTGTTATGTTTTCCACCATTATAGACTAGGATATTTCTTATTCCTAACCTTCTGAGTTGAGATCACCTGATGAATTGTTGAGATAAACTTTGTCATCAGTGATATGCGAAGTAGGATGAATTGTTCTACGGTGTTTCCAGGACAATGGCATCTATAGGTCATTTTACAATTTTTGTTTTTTTTTGATGAACAGGACAAGTTTTAGGCATTCATTCTGCCAAGGAACTAGATCCCAAACTGAATGCTGCGTCAAAAACTTCCCGCCTTGCAATCCTGTACTTCACCGCATCGTGGTGCGGACCATGTCGAATGATTGCTCCCATTTTCACAAGCTTAGCTGCGAAGTACCTGAAAGTTGTTTTCTTGAAAGTTGACATAGACGAGGCAAGAGATGTTGCTGCACGCTGGAACATCAGCAGTGTTCCTACCTTCTACTTTATAAAGAATGGCAAGGAGATTGACAAGGTTGTGGGGGCTGATAAAAATGAATTGGAAAGGAAGGTTAAACAACATTCTGGCTAGCTAGTCCTAAGCTAATCTATTGTAAGAACCTTGCTTCTGGTAATACTCCTTGTGAGTGTTTTCTTTCTCAACTCAACAATGATATTAAGACGTGAGAAATGTGTCAGATTATTATATATTTTCTAATAAGACTGACATGCGCAAGCTGTGTTCCTTTTGAGATTTATACTAGTTATCTAACCTGTGATTATCAGCTAGATATATTTTTTTCAACACAAAAAATAAAAATAAAATACATGTGCAGGTTTTTTCAATGCGAGAATGCAAGCGAATATGCAAGTCTTTTCAATGCATGTTTTGACATAAAAAAGTCCAATTGTAAATCAAAAGGCTTGTTCATGTCTTTAATTTATTTAAATCTAAAAGCTTTTTCATGTATTTAATTAAATAAATTAAGAATTTTTTGTACAAACAATATAAAAAAAAGTTATTAATGATAATTAAAGATTAAACTAGAAAAATCAACACACACATGCATATATATATATATATATATATATATATATATATATATATCAAAATATTTGATTTTGTAACATAGATTATTTACCTGATTTTGTATAATAAACTTTGTTTATTATAATAAGTGTTTTGTTTAATAAAATGATAATAAAAAAAAATTAAGTAGGGCTGCATATAAAGAATTCATTCAAATATTAGAATATAAAGAATGCATTATAATATTAGAAAAAATGTTGAAATCTTATTTGCAAACTAAGTAAATTAAATCTATTAAAAAAAGGTCATAAAAATTGATAAAATTAAAAAAAAAAGTCAACAAAAAATTAAATAAAAACACAATATTAAAAAATAAAATTGAAAGAGAAAAAAATAAAAGGACAAAAAAAAAAACAATGAAAAAAAAGAGTCTAGGTGTGGGCTTAGCCCTGGGTGGCCCAACACGGTTGGGCTTAAAAAATACCTAGGCCCATATGCTTGATGGACTTAATTTTATTTTCCTTTTAAAAAGTGGATGACCCGCCCTTTATTTTTTATTTTTTGAAAAAAAGCTAGTGGTGTATTGTCTACTTCTCCCTAGAATCCAGTTATAATGATGTTCAAAAACTCGGGAGTGATTTTTTTTCTTTCTAGAAACTCATTTTCAACCCTTTTTCTTAACTCCAAAACACGTATAAATACTATATATACCTTAATAAATTCATATATAACCTTAAAAAATAAATACAAAAATACAAAATTAACTCAAAATAATTTTTTTTTCGAGCTTAGATCTACATTCTCAGGCTATGAAAAGGCCAAAGAACACCTATATGAGACTCCCCTAATGAAATTGAATTTATTAACACCAAGATAGATTTTTCCATTGGCTAAATTGATGTCAACCAATACTTTTTACCACCAGAATCCAACGATCCTCTCAAACCAAGAACTAAAAAGTAAGAAAAATAAAGTTATGTATCAAAATGAAAACTCCCAAAAGCAAAGGACTGAAAAATTTTTTTTGGAAAGTATGGGATCAAAATGAACTTTTCATGTAAACTTTGAAGTTGCCACCGGTTTGTCTTGCCTTTTCTAATATGGTCCTTCAATTTTCAATCCTACCATAATTTAACAAATCAGAGCTAATTGACCATCAATTTAACTACAAAAGGACTTAATCGAGGAGAAAACAACTTGAATGATCAATGCATAATGAATTATGTGTATGAACAATGGCGTGGGTGATAGTGATTTGCTCATGTTTTTTTTAGTATTTTCTATAATTTGCATTTGTGCAACCAAACATAAGTATTCTAGTTATTTAATTAACCTTAGTGTCTACGCTTCGTCACATGGCCAAACTATTTTTTTTATGCAGAAAATAATATGTAGCTATCGCTAGCGTATTTTTTTAAAAGAGCAAAATATGAGACTCATGTTATAGACTCAACTAGATGGAATAAGCTAGATTTATTTTAATTAGACAAAAAAAAAAGAAGAAACAATAGTAAATTGATCAAATTTAAAAAGAAAAGTAATTAGAATAATATGAGAAAAAATAATTTTTTTCAAAAAGGGACAAACAATGTATCTTAATTCAGAACCCATTAAATACAGAAGAATAAAATTAGATCAAAAAAAATACATAAAAAACCAGTCTTGATTAACCCAAGTTAGCATAACAAACTCGTAGCCTCGGTAATTAGAGTCAAGCCAACCTAAGATATCCCGTCAAACTCGCAGCCCAGATCATAAAATTGGAATAACTTATAAAAAATAATGAGAATTATAAAGCCCTTTTAAAAAAGCACTCACGTTAACTTTTCAAACCCATAACTCGGGTAATTAGACTTTAAGAGCTATATTTGAAAATACCATGAAGTTCAATTCCTAATCAATTAAATATTGAATTATGAAATTGAAAGAAGAATTTGCTTTATACAAAAGAATTAAAAAACAACAATTAAAAGAATGAAAAATAAATTTATATGTGATTGAAGAGTGAAATTGAAAAGAAAAACTAATTTGGCAAAAGGATAAAAAAACAATCAAAAGAATGAGGATTGAAATTGACATAAAAAATAAAAACAAATCTTTTATTGAATGATGAAATTAAAAAGAATAATAACATTTACAAAAGGGTCGATAATAAAATTAAAAATCAAAATATTGAGGACCAAATTAGAAAATATAGTACCATTAATTTGGATTGAAGGATAAAATTAAAAACCAATAAAATCTTACAAAAGGGTCAAGGAAAAAAATTAGAAATCAAAAGACTAAGGACCAAATTGAAAAATATAATATTTGATAAATTAAGATTGAAGTATAAAATTGAAAACAAATAAAACTTCTACAAAAGGGGCAAAAAAAAAAAAAAATATAAAGAAGAAGGATTGAAGTTGAAATATCAACAACAAAAAAGGCTACATTATAATTTTTGGTGGAAGAGAGAGAAAAAAAGAAAAAAAAAAGTCCATCGACAACAAACTGGATCACTAACGCCGACATACATCGCTCCAAAAATACTCTTGGCTCTAGGTTTAAATTTTTTGTTTTAAAGGTATTTTTGTTTCTTAATTATGTATTTTTATTGTTTATTATTTTTATATTTGATCAAATATGAAATCGTTTCTTAGCTGGTGTTATAATAATAAAAAAATCATTGTGAAGAATATAAAAATATCTATTGGTAGTGGCTTTAAATTTCTTATTCATTATTTCCAACAGTATTCTAAATAAAGCAACAAGAAATTCCTAAGCAATTAATCATATATTGGTCATAGTATATGAATTATGTATTAGTCATGACCTAGAGTTTAAGACAAACATTGATTTGAAACAAAAACAAAATGCCAAGAGAAAAATAACAATAATAGTAATAATAATAATAAAAAAAACTTCATTTCCTCTGGTTGTTGGAGTAGAATCTAAGAACCAGGTAGAAGAAGAACCGATAAAGAACTCCCCAAGCTAACAAGATACCGATGTCATACCAAATATTGTCCATCGTAATATCCATGGAGAATAGAACATCTTGCCCAACCAACATGCAGTTTGGCTCTAATTTTGCTATTGATTCATTATGCAGTTGGCTCCATCTGATCTCTCCTAGAGGGCCTGGTGAAAGTTCTGAAGGTTTCCCTGAATAGCATCTTAAGCCTTTGAATTCATTTGATAGCATCCCCTCAAATGGATATTTGATTGCAGATAAGTAATGGAGCCACCTCCAGTAGATAGGTATCTGCAATCGCTTCAGAAAGAACCCACAGGTGAGGAAGAATAGAGCAGTTGTTGCAATCACGACGGCATAACCTGTGATGTAACTTGGAACAAGCGCGCTCACAAGCATCACATAAGCATTAGTAGTTATGAGGGATGCATAAAGAATCAACCAAAAGTTGAAGAGATTGCTTTTGAGATGCAGTAAGAATCTGGTGATGCCAGCAAATGTAAAGCCTTGAATAGCGAAAAATGGGAGATAGACTATGAGTGAGGAGATGACGTAGGAGGAAGCACGGTATGAATTATGGGAAGTTTCCCTGATGAAGATGAACCTTTCTTGGATGAATGTTGGGACAGCATCATTGGAGGAAAAGAAAACAAGACAAACTGCGAAGATGTAGAAATTGAGAAGCCTGTTAATGTCTTGGAAAGATGGATGACCCAGGTTCTTGAAAAGCGAGGACAGAATGAGTGCCATGACAGCTAATACGATCTCTCTCGAGAGAAAAAGCTCAGGAGTGCGAACCACATTAAGTACTGTGCGCCATGAAAGAACTGCTACCTCCCGGAGCCATGGGTTAGCAAATTTAGGACCATGGTCTGCCTCATCAGGCTCTTCTTCATCCCAACTAGATTCTGTATAAGAAGGAGAATATGGGTCTAGCGAAGGGATGGAAAGTACTGGGGTTTTTGGACGAGGAACAACATGCTGTGGTGTTGAGTATCGGCTTGAAGGTTGGCTTCTTGGTGCATTCATTGGTGTTTTCCCGGGTGTCCTTCCTGGAGTTCTCGCAGGAGTCCATGATGGTGCTCGGCGAGGAGTTCCTTTGACACCGTGGTAGACCCAGACTGGAAAATCTTTGTAGAATTGAGAAGCCAAACGAGGATTATACACACCACTTGACATCGGTGTGCGAGTAGATTTGCGTTCAAGGGAGTTGTCAAATTCCTCATCATCATCATCATCGTTGTAATCAAATTGACCAGAGTCCGCTTGAGATGTCATAGTTCCTGTAGCTGACAATCCTTGGCTTCGGAGGCTGATGGCATACTTTGATAGAGGGGTTTTCATGTAAGAAGTGAGCGGGGTCCTGAGGTTTTTTGGTATTCTGCGGATTGGTGTCTGTGCCACTTGATCTGGTTGGATGCCATCGCGTTGGTACAACACAAGGGGATCAAGTCCAACAGTTGATTCATCATACTCTTTGATCACATCCAGAAGATACTCAATGCTGTTTTCATCATCAGGAACAGGCCTTCCAAATCCAGAGAGATGGTTAGGAAGAGCAGCGGGGCTTCCCATGTATACCAGTCTGCCCCTGTTTGCATAATTTGATATCTTAATCAGCAAGATGTGATACTAGCAGAGAATCTGATGGATACAGTTTTAAGGGTTTCAGGGACTTGAGTTTTTGTTTATTTTACCTTGCGAGAACCGTGATACGGTCCAAGAGCATTTGAATCCTAAAAGATGGCTGGTGGATGGTCATCAAGACTATACTACCGCCCCGAGCTATGTCCTTCACCTTTTCAACTACACTGTAAGCACTTGTAGAATCAAGACCCGAGGTAGGTTCATCGAGGAACAGCAGTGATGGCTTATGGATGATGTCAATTCCTATAGACACTCGTCGCCGCTCCCCTCCTGACACTCCTCTCCTCCCCTCATCGCCAATATACGTATGTGCTGTACTCTGCAGAATCAATCATGTTACTAATTTTGCTATTATGTTCACATAATATAGTAAATGTGCTGTGTGTTTGTGTGATCAGGAAGGGGACATCATACTGTTAAACCCAGTTGGTCAAGGAGCTCATAGACTCTTTTCTTCTTCTCAGCTCTGGAAATTGAAGGGGGAAGTCTAACTTCAGCTGCGAACATGAAGGTCTCAAAAACTGTCAACGCGGGGAAGAGCTGGTCATCTTGCATCACATAAGATGAGATAATCTTCATGTGGCTTGTACTTATCTGCACAGCCATACCTTATTATATAAGCATAATATTAAATTATATCAGGTTCTTAAGATTGAACAAGAAAAGATAACACCAACCGGCTTTCCATCTATCCGAACTGATCCCTCAAGACTCCCTTTTGCAATCCGACCAGCAATGGCATCAAGAAATGTGGATTTCCCAGCGCCACTAGGCCCCATGATAGCCATGATTTCACCTCTTATAGCCTGTCCAGAGATATCATTCAGAAGATACGCTTCTTTGGTGATCCACACCCCATCTTTCTTCTGCTTTTTCATGACACTATATGATAGGTTCTTGAACTCAAGGCCATTCCCTGGCATCATCTTCCGGGGTTCTGGTGCCACTCCATTTCTGTTAGCTAACTTGTCCAAGTCTAAGAGAGTCTCAAGGTTGTTATTTGTATCTGACCTGCCTCGGCTTGCCATCTTCGAGTGAGTGAGCACCTTTTGGCTTAGCCAAATATGGGTCACAAGATTTTTTTAGAACTGAAGTTAGAATTTTGGTATGGTATAAAAAGGTGAGGAATGTACCATGTGGATTGCAGACAAAAACGTGATGGTTAAACTCAAAGAATAAAGAGGATAAACCAAGACAGGCTTTCTCTTTCTGGCTTTCCTCTCCCATTGTTTTTGTCATTAATTTGCCTTGATGTTACCGGCAGTTGTTCTGTTTTGTTGCATTGAGCACTAGAGACAGCTTTTTTTTTGTTCTTTCATTCATTCTGTGCTTGTCTTTATGTTTCTTCTTCGCTTTTGGCCTTTCAAAGCTAAAGGATAAAAACCTAAGCCAGCAAAATTGAGGCATAACAGGTTGAGGGCGGGGCCATGGACAAACCAATAAGATTCAGACAGAATAAATATACTTTGTTCTAATAATGCCTGGCAAAGGCAAATTAATGCTTCCCAAGCAACAGTTGGCAGTGCTTCGCTAAGGTTTAAAAGGATGGATAAGTTTTATGTCTTTGCATGGCATGTTAGCTTGCGAAAATGACACAGGAATAATGAGTAGATTGGATAGTGAAACAAGGAGAAGCATTCTTTCCAGAGATTAACGTTGGAGTTCTCTCTGCTGTTCTTTTTTACCTAGAACGACATAATACAAGTGGACTTTCTTAGAAGGGCAGAGGCATTACACAAACCAGACACAGGATGGAACTAGCAAGTAGCGAGAGCCTATTAGGGTCTGCGGAACACAGGTGAAAGAGCCTGTAAAAGCAAATAAGAGGATAAATGGACAATCTGTGACAAGGATATAAAATTAAATTTGTCCTTATATAATTTTAGGGAAAATTTATGTTTTTTCAAAATTAGAAATATAGAGGAGACATGTTTACAAGAACAATATTTATTATTTTTTATCCTTAATATATCAATGTAAAAATATTTTAATTTTAAAATTATTCAATTAAGACATGTTAGGATAAAAGTGTTTATTATTATAGTTTTAAAATCTGATCCAAGACAAGATCTTAGTCACGAGTTAAGAGAGTTAACCTAGATTGATCTAAATTTTTAAAAACTTGACAAAAGTTTGGTTTTCAAAAAAACATTAATGGATTAATCATTAACTAAATATGATATATAGATTGTCATTATATCTTGTATATTATTACCGAACACAATCATGTTGTCGTCTCTTATGACTTGTCTTTTCTATTTTTATTGTTTTTGTTTTTTTTTTAGGATAATAATTAAACACTATCTAATATTCTATTTGTTCGGAAAGATAAAAATGTAAATAATAAAACAAAAGGGTGAGGGAGGGAGATAGTACATGTATTAATCCATCCAATTAGCTATGTGATTAGTAAGAAAAAGGATGAATGGAAACTAATCTACCCAAATTAGATAGGAATATGTACCAATAAGTTTGGTTTTAATGAGAAAAAATCAAAGGAAAAATATATTCTTGTATATTACACGTGTTTTTCTAATCTTACATTGTATAAAAATACCATCAATCGTAATCTTTAGTTCATCCATATTTTGTAACATGTTTATTTATCAATTATTTTCATTAAAATTTTCTTATTTAAAACATTTATTTGTTTCATTTTACATATTTTTGGAAAGGTGTTTAAGTCAATTCACAATTAAGCTATCATGTGTAATGCATGTATTCATTAATTTTGAAAAAAAAAAAGTTGAGGGATGAACACATTAAGAAATATGGATAAAATAAAAGCTATGATTGATTTTTTTTTTGCACAAAAATATGATTGAGAAGACATGTATTATAAAATGTTACATTGATAGGTTACCCCATTATTATAAAAAAAACCAATTACTTTTATCTCATTGTTGTTCATTGAACAATATATTCATTTTAAATATTTTTTCAATTCTTGCAGTTTATTGAAAGAGGATTTATATTATATTTTTATAAACATTAATTGAGTTTGATGAATTTAAACTATATTATAAACAAGCTAAAATTAAGTGCCCGTTTGGTAACGTGGCTGCCGGTAAGGTTCACCCGCAGCCACACATAATACCGTTTGGTAACGTAGAAAAAAATGCTTTATGCCGGTAAGACCCACTAAAATCAAAGATTGTGCCACATGTTTTGAGAAGTAGCATTTTGCTGCTTCTCGTGGGGAAGGAACCACAACATGCTCCACTGTCGCACTGTTCACTAAGGTGAACAATTTTTTTTTTTGAAAAACCAGTGCGAGTGAATTAATTCACTCGCATTGTTCACATGAAAAGTTTAGTTTTTTTTTTTCCTGAAAAACTAGTGCAGTTAATTGATTTCACTCGCACTGTTCACGTGAACGTGAACAATATTTTTTTTTGTTTTTTTAAAAATTTAGTTTAAGGTGAATTAAATTTACTCTTACTGTAATCTAAATTTTATTCCTGATAATATTTTACCTAATTTTATTGCATGCTCAAAAAACCATGGAAACTGTAGTTCTTGTCGAATAAATTTTGTACGTAATGAAATTGCATATAGTTTAATGGAATAATAAAAAATATTTGATATCAATATTATTTATTTCATGATATAATAACAGTAGTTAAATCTACAATATTTAATTAAAAATCATTAATATTAATATATATATATATTTTTTAATTATGTTATAACCTCAATTTGAGAAGCATTTTTTTAACCAAACACATTAAACTACTTTTTGTTCAACCTCAATTTCAACCACAATTTTAACCAAACATATATTTTTCCAAACCAACCTCAACTAAAAGTACTTTTTATAAAATAATTTTTTTAAAACCACAACCACAACAACAACCTCAATACCAAACACACTAGTTTCACTGCAATTAAGTCTATGCTCACTACTAGAAAATTGACAAACACCGATGAAATATTTTGTCAGTATTTAGGAAAAAATTCCATCAATATTTTAACTGTTGATGGAATTTTCGATGAAAACCTATCATCGACAAGTTTCTCATCAGGGATTGTCGTTCCATCGGCATTTCCTTCAAAAATTAAAATACCAAAGGAATTGCTAATGAAATGCCGATGAATTATTCGCACCAAAAAAGAGATGTTAGTGCTCATTTTTTTTCGACGAGTCCATCAAAAATTAATTTTTGATGGAATTTTAGTTGCCGATTTCATCAAAAATTGCCAAATCTTTCTAATGAAATGGGTGTGAAATTGCCAATGAAATGGACCTATTTGTTGGTGATTCCAATATTGGTGTTTTCATAATTTTTTTTGGTTAGTTGTTATTATTAGTTTAATATGCCTTGTAGCCAAACGACTGGTTACATGTGATATTATTACATTTGGGTAATAATAATAAATCTAATAGTATTATTATTCATATAATATTAGATTAATGAATCTAATATTTGATACATGAATCTAGAGTAAAGATAAAGTCTATGGGATAAAAATTCTTTGCAAAGAAAATTATAAAGTTGTTATAATTATGAGATTCCTATTGCATAAAAGCATTGTTCCTAAAATGTTCTTGGTTGATGGTCTCTTAAGTACAAGACATTTTTTAGAGCCGTAGAGACTGATACATATGATTTTTTTTTTTTATGAAAAGAAGCAGTTGTTCTTATAAACTGAGGTATAAAGGATACCTAAAACTAGTATGTAAGTGTTTGTCACAAGATATATACACTAAACTAACATGCACGAGAATTTCATATGGTGAGATCATTCACGTTTATGGAAAGACTCATGTGACTGTTGTGTAAGTGATCTTTAGACTTGAGATTACTAAGTTATCATATATAGAGAGTGTTATGATTTGATCATATTATATTTTATCTTAATTGAGGTAACGAAGGAATAAATATTGAGTATAATATGAACTATATAAAGGTATTTGAGTGATCAAGAGATGATTCATCATCCTAGATGAATTATAAAACCATCTATTCTCAAATAATATTGACTGTAAAATCCTTAGTCAATGTGAAATGAGATTTGAAAAGAGTTTCAAGTCTTATTTAAATGATCAATGACTATTATATAGAAAACAAAAATGATATAACATGACAGACATACTCCATGTTTTAATATTAAATCGAAACATTATTGATAAAAGAATATTAATTACATTGAGAAAACAGTCACTAAAAGGTTAAGTCAAACCACTAATGACTTTTATAATATTTAAGGGATCATGACACGTTACTAGATAATGCACCTAATCTTCAAATATTAATTAATCAATTATTGAATTGATAATAAATTAAATTGTTTAATTTATGTAATTCTATTTAATTAGAATTATAATTTATATTTGGGCCAACATATTAGGAACCTAATGAATCACACACATTAATAACTATTAGTCAAAAATTAATATGGGATGATTTAATTAAGTATGACTTGATTAAAATATATTTTATAAATTAAGGACTAAAATATAATTAATACATGGATTATATTTCTAGACTTAGAAAAACCAAGTAAGGACTTGATTGAGTTAATTTCTAAAATTATCCTGAATTAATATATGGATATTATTTAGAAGGCAAATTGATATTTTTCTAATTTATATGGTTTTTTAGATTTTCCTATAAATAGTAAGTTATGCCTTTTATTTTTGAGTCCTTATTTGTTAGACAGAAAAACTATGTAAGTCATAAAATAAAGACCTATCACTTTAGGCATATCAATCTCTCTCTCCTAAATAGAGATTTATGATATTTCTCACTGGTGGTTCATGTGGATTACTGTTGGAGACCGGACAATAGGACGACTTGTGGTTTGTGACAACCTAGTCTTTAAAGAATTATACAAAGCTGAAGAAAATAATATATTCAGGGAAGAAAATATCATTAAACAACTCTAGATCTGTCTATTAGAATCCTAGGGACTCTCGAATAATTTTATTTTATTATTTTCGCTGCGTGTATAACATTTAGAAACCCAACAATTATCCCTTAGATGGTGCAATCAAAATTATTCAGAAAAAGATTACAGCTTAAGGATTTCATGTTAACACAACTCTAACCACATGAAATATAGATTTACTGCAGGTGCTATCAAGTATAATATCGTCAGAAGAAAATATATTTCATCACATTTTCTTATTTCTCAATTTACCTATAAACAATTATACTTCCGATAGTTGTAGTTTTATACATCCTACACAAGACAAGCATACTCAAAGGTTCTCATAATTGCATCGCAACCTTAATGGTATTTGCAATGTATTTCTATGTTGCAAAGAAACACACAAAATAAAATACTATTAAGAAAAGGTGCACTTTCCATTTATGTAAGAAAATTATGATAACTATCTAAAGCTGCAATATGCTAGCAGTTAGCACACTTGCTAAGAACTTTTACTAAAGATATATGTTTTTTATATTCCTAAGAACCATATAAATGAACGAGGCAAAGAAAAAGAGCAACAAGAAAAATGCTTAAAAGAAATAGCACAAAAACTACTAAAGCTTAGTAAAATAGAAAGGAGATTCGTCATTTAATATTCTAATCACAAGAAACCATAATTGGTCAACAAAGGTTTTATGGTACATAACTGGTTACATTAAAGTAAAGATACTATCATCTCTAAAATACCCTACCTAAGATAAGTTGTATTGTTAGTTTTGTCTTAAATTGCAAAATATCTTTTGTGTTATGCTATCGATGATATGCCTATAATATTCTTGATTATGGTGTTAGTGTATATTTAACTAAAAAACACTTTCAACTCTGATATTGATAAGTATTACATGAAGGAAAAATCTGATATTCATGACTTTGTCGTCAGTGAATATTGAAATAAAAGTTATTTATAAATTTATTGCTAATATTCTTAACTCTGACGTTAGTAAATATTAAAAGTATTATCAATCCTGACATTGATGAATACGAATATTCTTAACTTTACCATCGGTGAATATTACAAATGATAGTCCCAATTTTGATAGTGGTGGATATCAATCTAAGTTGATATTCATGACTTTGACGTAAATGAATAAAAATCTATTTGAATTTAGAATGTTTATTTTTTTCTTGAAAATTTAGGAATCGTGTTATTATTTTTTAATATTCAAGATGATGGCTCAATATAAGTCCATTTACCCTAAACATGAATAACAAATATTTTATTTATTTATTTAGAAGGAAAGGATAATGATTTTTATCATTATAAAAATTTGGATATGTTGCTCAATAGACCTTTTAATTTTAACCAAGTGTGAATAAGCTTTATAAACTTGTTATAAAGTAAAAATATGCGTGCAAAATATTTTTGTATATATTTTTGTGTAAAAAAATGCTAAAACAAAAAAAATTAAAATGCTAAATATTTTTTAGTTTTTTTTCCTTTATGGAAACGCTAAAAAAAAGTAGGGGATAAAAATATGCACAAATGCAAAAATATACTTTTGTTTCTGTTTCCTTTAAGAAACTTGGCCATGCAAATAAAAACAAATAATTATAACACTGCTAATTGTGGTGGTCTAGGAATTCGATGGTTGCTGAGCTGGTGCACGAGGAAACCAAAGGATTAGCTTTGGTGTTTTGCATGAAGGTGAAGGGTCTTGACCATTTTCTTGGAGATGAATATGAGAAAGCCAGTTGGTTCTTTGATTTTTCCTATTCCTTCACAATTTCAATAACAAATTACATATTTTATCTTTATTTTCATTGACAATTACTAACAAAATATTTTTCGTCGATGTTTTCATTGCTATCTACTAATTTTTAGCAGTGGTTATAGTGAAAAAAAAAAAAAACGACATCATTTTAGGTATTTTTGACTTAAACGGATAAGTGATTTTTGTATGGGAAATTTATATTTTTTGTACACTTTGGTCCTTGGAGTTCTAAGTTTTTATGAAATGGTCTTTAAACTTATTTATGTTACAATCAAGTCCTTGAATGTTGAAGGAGGAGAGAAGACAGAAGAGAGCAAATGATTTGGTTTTTTGAGTTTCTAGTATCCATTAGGACATGGCTTGAGATTTAAAATGAGATTTTACTGTCTTTAAGATGATTTTTGGGTGTTTTTAGGTGAAAAAAATATAGAAAATGGGTGGGGGAATAAATAACAATGGCCACCATTTTTTTCGATGACGAGATGGTCCTAGAAAATTATAGATAATGACTCTAGAGTTGCTTTATTGCCGTTTACTGCCAGAAAATTGAAAAATAGCAACCGAAACTATAACAATAAATAGTCCATCTGTACTTTCATACATAAATAGCGATGAAATGTTTCTGTTGGTAATTATCGATGTAAATAGCGATGAAATATGTTTCATTAGTGATTACCAATAGACTTTCTGATGGAATAGTGAAAATAAAAAATTAATAAATATTTCATTAGCGATTCCATCAGAAATTTGACACATATTTCCTAATAAAATTATTAATGAACATTCCATCAAAAAAATTAAATGAATCAATACTCGACAATTCTACCCCCCAACCAACTTTCTTTTTATTATTCTTGTCCAAGAAACAACAACCCTTTTTCTCTATTTTCTCATAAATTCAGCCACCATCCTCACAAATCCATTCACCCCGCTGGTGTCAACTTAAATGTATCAATGGTGTCAACATATCTCTCTTGCTTTAATTTTTTGTGCGGCTTCGCTACATCAAATAAGCAAATCAACCTTTTTTTTTTGGTAACCCACTTATGTTTTAGGTTAATTTATTGAACTTGTTTTTGTAGTATTTGTAGTTTTCTTATATAATTAAGTTTTTTACTTGAAATGTTTCTTGTATATTTGCATCCTAGAGTGCAGATAAGATTTATCCCTTTAAAACAAGCCCTAGTTAATGCAAGAAATACTTTTGCCTCACTATTTTCATTGTTAAAATGCTTAATCAATGTTGAATATTCATCTAGTTTAAGCTTTTCATGCATATTCATTGATTGTTGTTATATGTTTAGGTTGGCAAGAGAATTGTAACAACTAATAAAAATATAGTGAAGTTAATTACCAATGAAATCACCTATGATATAACAATTCTTTATGGAAAAGTCCACTAGAAATTAAGCTGTTATTTATGATGAAATCAATAATAGATTACCAATTTTGTTTTAGAAAGTTACACAAAGTTTTTGATTTTCTGATAGAATAATCCATCGGCAATTAAGGTTTTTATTTCTTACAAAATCATCAATGAAATAAAAAATTATAATTAATTTCATCGGCATCGATGACATGTCAAATGTATTAATAGAACCTAGTGGAAGGATTTATGCATTCAGTCAATCTACGCAGAGTGAATTGATCCCTAAAAAACCCCGAAAGGGATTTGACTTCTTTTCTTGAGATACTTTAACTACCAAGCAAAGTAACTCGAGGTAGATGAGAGACAGAGATGTAATTTCAAATAGGCTCAACTAGACCCAAGAACCTAGCCAAAGAACATGTTTTTATAGATAGAAAGGGTGAGTCGAGGGGCCTCCCACTTTACTGATTTCGCAAAATCGAACGATAGAAATTTTGTTAGTGATGATAAAATCAATTAAAACCAATAGCCCCTCTCTTCCCTTATTTCTTATTCTTTTCAAGATTTTAGATCCCTAATTACCCAAATCCCTATTTCTTTTTTCCTTTATATCATCGTTTTCTCTCTCGTCATCTATCTTTTTTTTCAAAGCAAGGCCTAACCTCCTCCTCTCTTATCTTTTTGTTTTTAGTTTGAGGCAAGCTTCTTATTATATTGGCCAATTAAGTTCTTATGCTGATCAATTTTATATGAATTTTTTGGTTCAATAGCAAGGATTTAGGTTAAGTAGATAAGGGAAGTAAATGGGTGTTTGAGGAACTAGAAAGTTATAGTAGAACTATAATAAGAAAACCTTGAAATAATTTTTTTTTAAATCAAATTGATTATGATACCCCATTTTAATGAATTGTGACTTAACTAGTAGTAGTTAGCTTGAATGATAAACTATTATTGCTAGATGTTGAATTCCAAAGTCCATACCATGATAATGTGATAGTATTTAATTATAGAGAAATGGAAAATTTTGTTTTCAAATTCAATGAAGAATTTGGTTTTCATGGGTGCTTCATGGTTTGGCAGTTAGGTTTATTTCCCCCCTACTTTGATGGCATTTTGTGTAGCAACCAAACATGATTAATTAACTTTCTTTTATTGGGAGGGTGGTGGTGGTGTTCCAAACTTCTAATAGCTTTATTTACTTTTAAGTTGTTGCTTTATCAAGTTGAATATGGAAGTTAGGGTTTGGTTAAATTATTATGTTAGTGAGGTTCTTTAGAGCTAAATTGATGCATTACATGTCATTTTAAAGCTCATTTTAAAGCTCTATTTTTTTTTATGTAAAGAACTTTTATATCTCTGTTAAAAACATTAGTTTTGGTAGTTTATTTTTCTTGTGTCAAGTTTGGGTTTTTCTTTAAAGAGTTTAAGTGTTAGTAAAAAGCTCGTGGTCATTATTTTTTGTGTTTTAACTAGGTATGTGGGTTTTTTTTTTCTTATGAGAGCACACTGGGTAGAATCTTTGAGGAAAATACTATTCTAAACATTTGTGTCAAAGGTTTAAATGATATACGACAATGATTCATAAGTTTAATAGAGAAATATTTAACTTGTAGGATCATATAATAACTTAAAAAGGTTTTCTTATTGTTGAGTTGTTTCAAGGTATAGTCCTGATGTCAAGATATAAAACACCTAATTGTTTGATTAATGATGTCTAGGATTTGATGAGACCAATAAACCTTGCTCTATAACTAAGTTGATTTTTGTTTCATATGTCATATACTGCAAAAGAAGAAGAAGAAAATGAGTACTTTGCATGCGTCAAATGTGATTTGGGCTGTTATTGTGTTTGTAGATATTAATATGAGATAAAAAACTTTATAGAGCCCCCGTGTAGGGGTAACTCTGCTGAAAATTCATTCAATCACTTGTGTAACTTATTGCGAACTTTTACATGTTATATAATTGTGTTAATTGCTATTTTTTTTAAATACCATGTTTCAAAGGAGAAAAGGTTCCAAATCCAATAAGAGTGTTACTGTTTCATTAATCAGTAGTGTTAGTGACTGTGAACGTGCTATTAATTTAAGTGTTAATCTTATAAAGACACCTGATACAAACATTATCAACCAATGCTCATCCAATACAAATATAAGAGTTGGAATCCCTTCTAAAAAAGACCTTTATACAAGAAAAAATATTACAGAAGCAAAGGCCGACCACATTATGTAAATCATGTCTTTTTTCTCACTGATGAAATTATTTATTTTTATTAGGTTATTTTAAGTTTTACATTAAGTAAAAATGACTTTCATGCATTGGTTTTTAGGTGTACCAATATTGAAGCTGCTCATTTGATCATAAGTACGGTGAAATCATCGTTCGAAGAACCATTATTTTAATGAAGTCAACTACAAGATCATCCTGAATGGATGAATATGGTGGATGTTAAATAGGGAAAATTTAAGGTTAAATAAATAATATCTACTTATTTTTATATAGTTTTCCTATAATTATGAAAACTAATCAATGAACGAAATGACTTTTAAGGAAAAAATTTACTCGGACACGAAAAGTGAGGGGGTGGTCAGGAAAGTTTGGGAAAACCACAGTGCAATTAGGTAGGCATAAATTAACAAAATGTTATATTATTTTAAATTTGTAATATTTTATTTCCTTACATAATTTTTGTTTAACAAATTTATGTATTAGATTGCGTGATTTGTGGTATGATGCAATGAACAAAGCTAACTTTGATGACATAACATTATGGGAAAATTATAGATCGAGGCACCCTATAAAGGATAATTGGGATAAGTTTCAAGAATTTGTGACATCAGATAGATTTAAATAGCACTCACAATTTAAGTCTCAAAACAAAAACAAAAAAAACTTATGGTTTGGTGGGCAATCACACTGGGGAAGTGCTTCCTATTATGAACTATGCAAGGTGCTTGGTAAGAGCTTGTTGTTGCATATTTAATAAATTTTCTTTGATTTTTAATTTATTTTTTATTTATAAGAATTTTTTACAAATTATTTATTTTGTATGAAAAATAGTTTGGGTGTAAACCAACTCCAATATTCTATGAGGAAACTCATATAAGGAAGGGAGATAAAGGAAAGAGGTGAAAAAGTTTATTGGTAGGAGAGCGAAAGCCTTCATTGTAAGTTCTTTTATAATATTTTTAATTAAAATTCATATTTATTTGCATAATTAATATGAATTTTAAACTTGAACTTTTTGTTTTGTTTTTTAGTAGATATATAATGCTAGTATGGTTGCCAAACATAAAGAAGATGCTTCCACCCATTCTCTTTATGATCCTCAATTATGGTTAGAGGTTGGAGCAACCGATGAACCCGATAAAAATTAGGTTTATGGTATGTTTATGGCATCGACCTAGGATATAAGGGCGGGTCATATTGTTTCAACGGTAGGCACACAACTTTCTGGCCTAAGCTAAATTTGATAAGATGGTCTGAGATAGGTTCAAGAATAAATAAGAGCAGAAGTCGAACAAGAAAATAATAGAAAATAGGAGGAAATACATGTATATTTGGCTCTATATTTTCCTCTCCCTCCCGACGCTTCTGGTTTAGAATCTTTTCCTACCTCTCCACCATTTTCAAAATTTTAATATGTTTGAAAAAAAATTTATATTAAATTCATTTAAATATAATTGTTGTCGAACAAGATTTTTGTTGTCGTTGTCGTTATTGTTGTTGTTATGAGTTTCTAGGAGTATAACCCCAAATGTATTTTAGGATTATAGCAACCAAACAACATAAAAATAAAAGTGTGACATTCCTATAGAGTTGATTATTTTGTTTGTGTTTTTGTAAAGCAATGTTGTGTCATTTTTCATCAAAAAGTTACATAAGGTTTTTTAATTTATGATGGAAATACTGTTGGAATCTTCTATTAGAATATTTCATCGGTGATTCTATCAGAAATGATCGCTCATATTTTGATGGAATAGACGATGAAATATTTTTAATGAAATTGATGACAAAATAATCCATAGGCAATTAAAGAGCAAGTTTTACACAATATGCAATAGAATAATCTATCAGCAAATAAGGTTGCCGATGCAGTTACTAATGCAAAATAGATAGCAAAATCTGATTTTTCAATGCGAATATTTTGTTAGCGATCCATTGAGAAAAGAAGTTACCTATAGAATCGATGAAAAAATACAAATCCCTGACAAGCATTTTATCGACAGGATGTTTCCATTCTCTATTTTGTCATTATAGTAATTATCGATAGAAGTTTTCCTGAACACTGATGAAATATTTCATCGGCCTTTTCTAGTTTCCTGGTGGTGGTTGGTGGTGGCTGGTGGTGGCCTAGCAAATGAGGCATTAATCAATTTGGATGATTTGTCGCCCACTTTGTTTAAGAAAAAAATAAAGTCTTAGGTCGAATGCATTGAACCGAAGCTCACGAGTCTAGCTGCCACTAGGCCTATATATGCAAGCTTGGTGCACGCCTTGAGCCTTTTCGATCACTAGGTCATCTTAGTTTCATTTAAAAATAATGTGTTGTGTAGTTTTTATCTATTTTTATTTATTATTTACTAAATATAAATATCTCTAAATTATATGTTTTGACAATAATAGAGGTTTGATAATTGATAATTAATAATTAATTAATTTAAGATGATACATAAGAGATTAGTTTTTTTTTTAATCAATATCAAGAAGAAAGGTCTAAACAACATGGATTTTACAGTTTATTTTTTTAATTATTTATAATTTTCTCCATATATTGTTTTCACAAATAATTCATGGTTATTTTGTTTTTATTTTTATACCTCATAAAATATTATCA
>Ga0307510_10000940_pt1 | contig 30791 bp, 48 predicted proteins | sample 12_EM_MG_FD_207224 | JGI IMG/M metagenome (GOLD analysis project Ga0307510, IMG submission 207224) | Populus trichocarpa ectomycorrhiza microbial communities from riparian zone in the Pacific Northwest, United States - 12_EM | ecosystem: Host-associated > Plants > Roots > Unclassified | place... | reverse complement strand
CTGTGGGGTAGTTAGACATTTGTTGTGGGGGGTCACACAGGGCAGGAGTTTGTTATAAAATGTGGTCTATTCTGACAACAGTGTCACGGTGGGGGGGGTGGTATACCCTTTGTTGAATCCTTGCCACAATGTCATGGGAAAAACTGGCCTGGTGGTGGTTATGGTTCAAGGAGCCCCCTACCTATCTTTTCTGTTGTAAGCATAAGATTGCATGCAGAGCGCCACCAGTTGGAAGTGCTACAGTGCGGGACAGCAAAAGACAACAAATGTGCTAGCGCTGGAACCTGATTTTTGGGGGGAAATCGGACATTGGGATTGTGATCAGGGGGGCTGAATACATTGAAAAACACCCTTGTTGTATTTTTCCCATGCTTTTTGTATTTGGACGTACATTTTTTTTGGAAATTTGTTATATTATGCCTACTAAATCAGTAGTTTAGTGGTCACATCCATCACACAAATTATCACATGTTGTCACAGTGCCATATTTAAACTCAGGCAGGTGAGCAGAAATAGGATTTGTGTGATTGCTGTCTCAAACTTTCCTGTAGTACATAATATTACTTGAGGGTGTGTTTTGGGTTATAAAAATAACTTGGTTTGGTACCACTCACTATATTTTGAATGTTTTACTTATTGGTAGCTAGTCATATATCATTAAGGGTAATAGTAATACAGGGTTGAATGGTGTAGTGGTAATAGTGTTTTGCTTATATGAGTGAGCACCACAGGTCTGTGGGTTCAATTCCCGGATAGTGCAAAACATTTCCTTATTTTTCACACCCCTCACAATTTTTTTCAGCCCAATCGGAGACCGGGATCAGACTCAGGCAATTAAAATATGTCAATTGCCGATATTTCTAAAGCATGGGCATTAAATTTGAGTTTGGATGTAACTTTTTTTTGGCATAATTTTTAAATGTGTTTTTTGGGCTTTTCTAATGAAAATATATCTTTAAAAAAAAATTGTTGTCTTTTGCTGTCCCGCACTGTAATACCACATGCAAGTTCATTTACATCCTGTTAAGTTCTATGATGGACATATACAAGAAGCCATACAATGTCCAGAGCGATTCGACCCCAGCAGTACCTGGGTGCAATGCCCATGCTGGAGTTGCTTGCATTCAGGTTTGGCTGGTATATGTGCCTTGCCATGCACTATTCCACTGCAGCCATCTTCATTGATATTTGACCTTTGTACACAAGACAAGATGGGAGGGATGTCCAGATTGGGCCTGTGTTCATGGGAGGGACTGTGTAATTGTACACACATACTGCACATAACAAATGTAGATTGAAAAAAAAAAAAAAAAATTGGAGTTCGCTAAAGCAAGCCAGCTCCTAATATTGAAATGTCTCTCACTATTACCTTAATGACTATGCCTCCCCCTTTGACCACTTCTTTGAAGATATGATAAGCAACCACACATACTGCCAAGTCAGCAGGTTGATGTCTTCTGCCCAAGGTGAGCCCTCTGTTTAGGCGGTCTCCTGTCTATCTATGAAGGAGCAATTTACCACTATCCCATAGGTTGGATATCCACCACAATGTTCAATCTCCCCAGCATGCAAAAAGACAATGTGACAATTGACATTTACAACAACATTCTCACTACATCCAGAGAGACAAAGGTGGCCAGTGATCATGACGATGAAGGGTACACCCTGTGCAAGCATCAGTACAGCAAATTTCAAGGTCAATGTCACTGCTGCAGGGTGTGAAGGTCAGCCACTTGTAATGAACCTTGATGCCTTGCTCACACCTCTTGTGACCTATCCTCCAATGTACTCACTTGTTTACATAGCATAGCATGCTGTGTCCTACCACTGAGTGGACACATTGTCCATGAAATAGAGGGCGTGGCACTGAGGTAGTGCATTTCAAGTCTGAATAAGGAATGGTGGGAAGGTTGTCAGTTGCGATAGTAGTTGGATGATGTGGGTTGGCATGGGTGGCTGAGAGGGCATTGGGCAAAGTCAGCATGAGTAGATGACAGTTGCCAGTCATTTCACAAGTCAAAGCGCAATTGGTCAAAATGGTGAAGTGCACAAATGCTGGCCAATGAGAGTAATCACCTTCTCAAGGCTTGAGGATGGGTTTGCAAACTGCACAGTGCTGCCTTGGCTGGAGATGTTCTCCTGTGATAGGGGTCTGATGGTCTCTGCTAGTGAAACAGATAAGCACATCTGCATACAAGTCAAAAGGGGTGCACTGAGAGTGCAGGTGCTGCTGGGTCTGCTTCATCTCTGCATTGGCCTTGTTTGACTTGTCACTTGCTGGGGACCTGGACAGTTTGGGGTTGTTGCTAAGAGTGTTGGGTGTCTGAGTAATGGTGGTGGCTTGAGGGGTGTCTGGAAGGGGGTTGATTGTGTTGATAGTGTTGTTGTTGGTGCTGATGATGTTGTTGTTGTTGTCAAAGATGGTATTGTTGTTGATAGCAAGATTATTGTTATTGTCACTGTTGTCTGTGGTGGTGTTGGCATTGTCGATAATGCTGCTGTTGCTGATGTTGTTGCAGTTGTTGGTGTGAATGGTGTTGGTATCTTCAGTGTTGGCAGTGGCTTTTGGTTTGGTATGGAAAGTGTTGGTAGTGGGGGAGAGGAGGAGGCTGGCAGTGTGAGGCATGTCAGTGAAGATGAAGTTGTTAGTGTGGTATTGCATCTGGAGGCAGCAGTTGCAGCAGGGTTGGGTGTACTGGGTGGAGGAGTCATCATTGTTGGCTCCACAGGAGATGGCAAGGGTGTTTGTGTGGTGTGCATTAGTGGGAAGAAAGCCAAGGCAGCTCACCACTGAATGTTGAATAAGGGTGTGCTGATGGTTGGGGCTCTCTTTGCCACCTTCTTGAATTTGCCGACTAGGGTGGATAGGTTGGTGGGCTGGAATGAAGGCAGAATATGCTGTGCAGTAGCTATGAGAGATGGGGGCATGCAGTTGAGGATGGAGAGTATCTTGATGGCTGGTGTGTGTCTGGTATGGGGGCGAGTGGGGAGGTATACCCTGCATGAAAGGTTAGTAGGGTTATGCACCAAGACCTCTACATTGCCAGAGGGGAGGTCTTTGAATCAGAGGAGGGCTGCTTTCTGAAATGGTCAGCACAAGAGAAGGCCAAAGGACACTTGCTTGACAACATGTACATGAACATTGAATGACACTTTACCAACCTGTAAGGTTAAATTCTTGGCACACCCTACAGTCCAGTTGGTGGTGCCATTCACTCCCTCCATCTTGATAAGGTGTTGATGGTTGATGCAAGCTCTGAGGGATTGGGCAATGTTGTGCTGAATAATGATGATTTGAGATCCTATGTTAAAGATGGTGGGAGAGTTGATGCTACTGTTGATAAGGACATCAAGGTCTTAAAGAGGCAAGCAAAAGGCAGGCGACTGGTTGTTGGTAGGGGAGGTGTCATTGGTGGTGTTGTTATAAACCATTATGTGCATACCAGGTGACCTTTAAATGTGTAGCGCCTTCTTCTACCACTGGTTGACAGATGGTACAATTGAAGATTGGGCTGAGGAGTCTTATGAGTGGCTCAAAGAAGCCAGAGCTGACCCCAACAAGCTCCCCCCTTGTGTGAATGCTTGGCAAGTACTCAAGGCCAAGTTCAAACAACCCTTAGTCAATTATGCTGAGCATGAGCAAGCTCACAATGAGCTAAAGGGGTTGAATATGAAAGAGTGAGTATATTGTGATGTTCCAAAGGCTCAGACATCACGCTAGCCTTGACCTCAATGACCTGGGCAACCTAAGGACTTTTACTTGTGGGCTCCCCCCAAGTGAGTGTGTTGACAACAAGAATCCTGGGTTGTTTGCCCAGTGGGCCAAAGTGGCACAGAAGCAACAATGAAATTGGTTGTGAAAGAGAGCTGTTCATATTGACTATGGTACACTCCAACCTACTAGAGGACAAGGTCAGAAACAAGGACAAGGAAGAGTGGTATTGGTGATATACTGAAAATAACAACCTCCCTGCCCTCAACTTCCCCCTGCAACAACAATGCCTGATACAAGCATGATAATTTGAAAGGCCTCAACTGAAAAAGTGAAAACAGGAGTATCGTAGGGAAGACTGCTGCTCCAAGTGTAGTAAGCAAGGATGCCTTGCATAGGACTGCCCACAACAAGACACATGTCCACTTAGTCCAAATTGAGGAAGAAACTCTTATGGATGGCTCAAAAAGTAAAATGTCCACAACTCCAAGCCTCACTGTGCAAGTGGCTTGACTTTCTGATAAAAACATAACACTTTCATCAACAAACTGCAAACTAGGGGAAGACATGGGTTTTCAGGATGACACAAAATGAATGCATGCTGTGCAGGATACTCACTCACTTGAGAGGAGTCGGAGGATAGGATGGGACTGATTGAAATGGGGAAAAAAGGAAGTTGCACACAGCAATGTTGAGAGAAAAAGTCTGGGGTTCAAATTGAAGACAGGAAATATACATGACATCAGGCTAACAGCTCAGAGGGGTGCACACTTATAGTGCCAGTGGTGGAGGCCAGGAAGGGTGAATAATCTGTGCATCATCAGCAGCAAACTTGAGGTAAGGAAGGTCTGGGTCTAGCAAAACCTTGCTGAGTGGTCTATTCAACATGCAGGCAAGATGCCAGAGAAGGGGAGATGGGACCCACCAATGCATATCCATGGCATTCTGTTGGGCTACCAAGCAGTGCAGGTTCTTCATCTTTTGGTTGATGAGAAGCTAGGATGATAAGGAATTCTTGTAAACTATCTGAGTTGAATATAAGCATTGTTGATTTACTTAGCTACCTGATATTGACTTAGGATTTGGTTGGGGTTTGAGATGCCAGCTAGTCCAACCAAAAAGCTGCAACTAAGCCAAGTTGAAACCAATTAATTGGTTTCCATAGCCATGGCTGGTAAAAGCTGCAGCTTATGTGAGTTGACTCACAGTTAGCTGAGCCACAGCAATACTACTAAGGAGCAGGTGATATAGGGCAGGTGACTTTGAGGAGCAGGTGACTGGAATGGCATGTGACTGGTCATGTGGGTGTTCAGGTGACTAGTCAGGTGATTGGTTATGTGATTGAGATGGATGGGTGGTTGGTTACATGATGGGAAAGTACTAAAACCTAGCATGCCCTTAGTGATATGTCCAAAGACAAGACTGATATTAGTGTATAGTACCTAGCATGCTATGGTACAGTTAGTAAGGTAGAGTGCAATGTAAGGTAGGTCAACATACCCCTCAGTGATATGTCCAAAGACAAGACTGGGGAATAGATACCAAAACCCAAACTTATAAGGGCATGCAGTATCATGTGTGTTTAGGATAAGATGTCATGACCAAGATCATGGTAGTCACACATCAACACTCCTCCTCATGACATTGATAAGGCACCAGTGTATGTGTGGAACCAAAAAGAGGATAGAAAAGAAAGGTGCATGTGGTTGTATTATAAACAAAATCAAAAAAGGTAAATCCAAGAAAAGATAGGGGATGTTGTGGACGAAGTCCACACCATCTAGAAACCCAGTCCAAACCCCTATGAGTCCCACAAGAACTGCCCCTAAACCAAGCTATAGCCAAGTGGCTATCCAATGTCCTCCTGAGCCCGTGATAAAGCCTGGTCAAAAACTAGCAACCAACAAGAAACTTCGACCACATGATCCTGGGAAATCCCCACCATGTGACCTAGCACATGACTTATCATGTGACCTACAAGCCCTCAAGCAAGCACATGACTTAACAGCACATGATCATGGGAACCTAACACATGACCTACCAAGGGATTGGTCATCTATATGATCACCTGATCGTACATGCTTTCTACGCATGTCTTGTCCATTGATCTACATATGGAAGACCATAGGAACGATCAACGGTTGATTAAGAATCAATGAAGTCACAAGACTTACTGCGGAACTGCGGCACAGTCTGCAGTTCATCTATTATTAGTTCGTGTCTATTCTTAGCTCAAGTCTTACCCATCTCTTGTATTATTACCTGCCCTAAAGGGGCATGTGTCCACCTGTCTCTTGATATTATGCCTACCCTTAACTATGCACAGACCACCCTGTATTAGTATATAAGACCTGCAAATTTGTATGAACAGTCCTCAGACTGTTCTCTTGTCAACCCCCACACTGGAGCCTCTTAAAGCTCCCTCTTCGCCTCCAGCAGTCTACCATGTCCCGCCTCTCCTTGCCTTTTGCCTCTTCCTCCTCAACATCTCACTGCTGCTCCTCTGGATCAGTCACCTTCAACTTTGCGCTGTCATTGAGTCTTGCTACCCATAAAGTAGTAAGTTCCCAACACTAGAACAGTCTCTTATTGAAGCTGACTGTCATTGGAAGTGTCCACTTCCTCCGTTGCCTCCTGGTCCGACCTTGACAATATCTATCAGTTCAACATCCAAGCCGCTGGTCAAGCCATCGAAGACTTCCTTCAGTCACCCACCCAAACTTGGGTCCATCACTACCCGTCACCCTCCCAGCCCAGTCCCGCCTTGTCCATTGGGGATCATAATCCTGCCTTCATTGCTGTCGCCACCACCCTGCAGTCCCCTATCATCTTCTTGCCCATCCTCCAGTACCCAGGGTATACCAATGCCGTTTCGCCCAGTATCCTGTTGGTCAACCCATTGACCGACTCCCCCATTATCCCGCAGTCCCCCACTTACCACATCTGCTCCCCGTCCCCTGATTTTCCCACTCCTGAAGGATTCCTTGGTCTCATCAACAAGGCCATTGCCTAGCTTGAGGAGCAAGAGAACCGTCCACCAGTCCCCACCACTCAAGACGCCTTCATCCATGCCCACCTTGGTTACAACCTCTACAACCACATCCCCCTTGACGACATCACAGTTGAGACCCTCCCAGAGCCCGTCCTATTTGCCCCAGTCCACCAAGTACCGTCGCCCCATCCTCCCACTCCGCAGCCACCCACTCCTCTCCCACTACTTCCCATTGAACTGGTATCTGACTCTGTTGCCACTGCCCTCTTTCCCCAACTCTTTGCTGCCCCTGCCTGTACCACCGCTACTGACTGCCACCCACACCAGTACACAGTCGTCTACCAGGATGACAAGAAGCTTTGGTACCCCCAAGAGGAATTTATAGAGAAGGACTTCCTCCGTGTCATCCTGCTCCATACTGATATCGTTGACTACCCTGCTGCCTTTGTCACTCCATTCCATGCCCTTACCTACTACAATGTCCTCCTCCATTCCTTCAGTACCCTTCCTCCCATCCACATGTGCGCCAAGGTTGGCTGCCATCCCCATTCCACCCATTTCCCTTTCAGATATCTGGAGTCTTCATTTATAGACTCCCTCAAGTTCGTTTTCTCCTGGTTTCCACCTAGTTGGCTACAGGAGTTCAAGGGTGCCCAAGTCCCCCTTATCGCATACGACTTTTTAGATGGACGCGTAGCTACTCTTTGCGGATATCTTCATTTTACTGAACAGGGACTTTTTATTATTAACTGCAACACTAGACTCAAGGACCTTTTACATATATAGCCACAGTTTGCAAAGTTCATGTGTACATCCTGAGTCCCTGCTAACCCCTTCCAGTTTATTACGTCCCCTCCAGTAGAAATCCCTTTGTAATACTTAGTAAGTTTACAAAGGTTAAAGGCATAAATAAAAGGGGTTTATTGTTTTATCAAGTGGATAACCTAAGTCAAGTTCAAAGTCAGCTTCCCCCAATCGCAGATCTGAGAGATCAAACTCAACTTACCTATTGGAGCAATTATCATTTTATTGCTCAAACCTTACTTGATCAATTACCCTTTGGGGAAATTCTTGGAAGTTACTGCTTCTATCAATACATCAACTACCAACTCCCAAGTCTTCTTGAAGCAGCAAGAAGAAATCTCCTTTATTGGACTCTCACTGATATCCATCAATATAACAGAACTCCTGCTGACCAAATCAGCCTCTTCTACAATGAAACCTTCCTCTGGCACTATAGTGTGCCAGCCTTTTGGGAAGAAATCATTATGCAAATTCAACAAGGGAATAGAGTTAGATTTCTATCCCGGTTTCTCCTGTCACAAACCCAAGTTCAAGTGGAATTTAACAAAATTCGACTTCTCACAACAGGACCTATCAGATATCAATTCATTTACACCGATAGTAAGGAATACTCATATTCCTTCAACACTGCCATCTGGGAAACCACCATCCAGAACCATGAATTTGCGCTTATCAACCCCACTCAGTACACCCTCCCTATTACCCAGCCCAATGCCCAAGGACAAGAACCTGAGTACCAGGCTCAACTCACCTGAATTCAGGCTCTGCCAAATAATATCCACATTCAGGATCATTACTGGGACAGCATTGATACCACTCCAGACATTACCTTGGAGGGAACCACTTGAGCTAGTACCCCTTTATCTGAATACTAACAAAGTAGAGAATTCCAGTTTGCATCCCCAGCTGCCACCATCAATTGTGGTTGTGGAATCAATATTTGTCACTGTAACAACAACCAACAACCAGGAACTCCTCTGGATCCTTCTCTTTCCTCTACCACCATCATGGAAGAATTCTATCCATCACACTCACCTCCTCCTGGTTCACCAGGCACTCCTCCTCACGGTCAATTCTTTGGTCCAACTGGCAACACTCTGGCCACTGGTCCCCGTGACCTTCTGCCCTCCATTATCGTTGCTGGTGGCTACCGTCACAGCCAAGTCACTTGGGAGCCCTTTCAAGAGGGCGGCGGTCCTGGCTACCCCTTCACCAACCCATTGATTCCCCCTTCCCCATCTCCTGCACCCTCAATCCCTCCTAACATCTCTGCAGAGGGCATTGACAACAGCAATGTCTCCCTCTTGCTCGCAAGCATCTCGGAGCTTCCCTTCCCCACTACTTTCAAGACGCTTTTGGCATCCTCTATGGCCCTCTGGGTGGTGTCGACCCCTGACGTCGCAACTGTTCGATCCCTTGGCCTTGACACAGCCATCGACGGTTTCCTTAACTTTATCTTGCCTACCCCTCCTGATGCGATTCGGTCTGCCCCACTTCCCGTGGATATCCCTCCCACCCCCCACTTCTCAGCCTCCCCCTTTTCCCCCCCCCCTCCTTGTGACATTGATGCTGTAATGGCAGATGATTCTTCGTCTCACCTTCGCACTCCAATGCCTCGCCCCATGGAAAAGGGCAAGATGCAAGCTCTGGAGCCTTTCGGGGCTCCTGAGGTTCTGGCACCACTCCCTGTCTCTCTCTCCTCGCTCCCTGCCCCCCTGCCTCCTTCGTCTTGTGTCCCCGTAAGCGACCATGCTCGGGACTGGGCTTGACCTAGTGTCACCCAGACGAAGAAAGGTAAGACGGCGTCCTTCACTGAGGCTGCTGCAAAAGCGGCTTCTAAGCCTGGCCCCCCTAAACCCCCCTTTGGCCCAAAGGCTGAGCTTGCTCAGCGCTGAAGCCACGCTGCTCCACCCCCTGCCTGGCCCAGCCTTGTGCTGAGCCTCACACATCACATGCTCGTATCGACCCTCCGCACCAAGGCAGCTCTTGCACCCCTGGTCCTGGTCAATGCCTGCAACGCCGCGCTCTCCACCGATCCCACCCACACCAATGTTTGGGTGTCCACTGCCAAGTGGACGCCCAAGGGGAACTTGGTCGTGTTCGCTGGTCCCGGCGTCTCATGCGACGCACTCTTTGCCACCTCCCACCTCCTCACGTCTGCCATGTCCCAGGTCCTGCCAGAGGATCCAGCGATCTCCTCCTGCCTAAATGTCAAGTGGGGCAAGGTGCTGATTAACTTGGTGCCTACTGGCGTCTCTGAAGGACACCCCACCGCCCACTCCCCTGCCGCCTGCTGGCAGGAGCTTATCTCCAACAACCCTTCCCTACACCACCTCATGGTGTGCCAGCTGCCCTCCTGGGTGCGCCGGCCCTCCCTCTATCAACCAGGGTCTCAATCCAGCCTAGTCTTCTCTTTCAAAGACCCAGATGGCTCGATCGGCCCTTCCCTTATCCATATATGTCATGTGTACGCCTTCAGATCGCAGTGCTGCGTATCTCACTGGCGCTACCCCCCCCCTCCCCTGCCAAACGTGAGGCGGCGGAGATTGCGAACCTCCTGTCTCCATCATGCAGCTTGCTGCACTCCAGTCTACCACTCTCCTTCGGGACAGCAACACATCGGCGATCCCAGAACTTGCTGCCGCTTTGGCTTCTCAGTCGAAGCGGGCCCCTACCTCCTCTCCCCCCTCCACCAGGTCCAAGAAGCGAGCCACCTGCCGTGCACGCTCTTTGCACGCCGGCCTGGCTCCTCAGGCCTTGAGCGGACAAGACCCTTTTGTGTAAGTGGCCAGATGCAATATATCCTGGCTGGTCGCCCTCCCCTCTACACCCCTCATTTTGAAACCCCTGACCCATGCCCCCTTTTGTCCACCAACCCCTAATCAGGCGCTTTAGCATTTTCCCCCCTTCCCCACCCCCCTTTCCCGAGTATGCCCCATGGGCCTCTACTTCCCCTCCCCCTCCTCTACCTGGGTCTGCCCCTGCCTCCCGTCGTCAGCACTCACATGCGATAATAGGGTGCAAGCGGCAGTGGTGACGCCTGCTCCAGTAGGGCAATTGAAGACAGCGCACGCATGTTGAGGTTAGCGTGGCTGAGTCAGGACATTTAAGGTAGTTGCAGGATTTCGCACAGAGTAGAATAGTTCAGTAGCATATATTATGTCCAATAGCTCACGCTCCAGACAATAAACTTGATTCAAAAAAAAAAAAAAAAAAAAAAAAAAAAACACCAGGAACTCCTCCTACTCTGTCCTATCTCCTTCTCTGGGATCCACAAGTCACTAGTCGACCCCTAGATGGTGTTCATTACAACTGACACACTGGCACATAGAAATCGTTCAGTACCAGCCCAAGACCCCCAAACCTTTGTACCCTCTAATGAAAGAGGAAGAAATCACATACATCAAACCCAACTACTCCTTGAGAGAACGGTAACTAGTCCACTACCACCAGTACCAGTGTATCCAAACATCAGTACTCCTAGTCGACAAATTGTCTCAGAAGAAAACCTCTGCCCCAGACAATTTGACCACATAGTAGGAACACCATTTCACCCGTTCCTTCCCAAAGACACATACCTCATAAAGGCAACTCCTACTAGGAACCAAGAAGAACCACATATCTTCAAGGGTCATTGCCTTTACCTTCTCCAACATCGTCCAGACATCTATATTGACCACCTCTTTATGGACCTCTTCAAAGTCACCCCCCATCCCATTGTGTTCAACAGTTTTCTGTGGAAATACCAAACCTCTATTACTAACGAAGGTATACTTGAAGACTACAGACTTATTGATTTGGAGCACCCTACCAAGTCTACTTGTCTGTCGAAACAGTGTTATTTTATAGTTGGGAAGGCAATTCATATACTGTGACCCTTATATGAATCTGTGGGAACAGTGCAAATCTCATTTTGCTACTAAATTTCTGTTAACAACTGAAGAACAAGAACACGTACCAGCAGTCTATTACAATGCTTTTGCCGCCAATGATAAAGGAAACCAAGTCCTTTTTGGGGCCTTTTCATCCTATGCTACTTATAGCAATGGACCAGGACACTCCTGGAGATACCTGGACAACAGAGAACAAGTCACTGTGCACATTCTTGGGGTCCTTTTCTCAAATAAGGATCACATTGAAGAATTTGACACATTCCAAGGAACGGTGTTATATTGAGATCAATTCATCAAGTGGAATCAAACCAAGAACAAGTGGATTTATCTCAACAATCGCACAGTACATTTCAAAAGCCCAAGCACTTCTGACGCAGAAGACCACATGAAGACTGCCTCTAAAGGATCAGACAATGACCAATCAGAGGAAGAAACTAAGGAAATTGTACCTGGGAAAAACAACAAAGACGATACAGCACAAGTGGAATCCCTCTTACAACAAGCAGAAACTACTGTTACCTTGGTGATCCAGAAACTCCAGACAAGGCCAAGTACCCCACGTTCCCAAACAAGTCCCCTTCCTAGTAGTTCCAGACTACTCCCAGCCAAGACCACTCAGATCCCCACGTCACCAGTATCAAAGGGTAAACAACCTGCCCCCATCCCACCGACACCTAGAACCAGGGCATCAGGTTCATCGCAACCCGCACAAAGCCCTCAGCCACAGCCAACCAAGTCCTCAGCACAACCACCACCACAGACCGGAAACACCCCAGGAGCTGCACTGCTGCCAATACATCACCCACCTCCACCAGGTCCACCAGCAGCACCTCCTCCAGCACCACCACCACCACCTGTCATTGCAGTACCAATGGCACAAGCAAACACACCCCATCTTATCAGCACAGCCCCTGAATTATATGATGGCCAGGGAAACAAGGCATTAGCCTTCTGGAACATCCTCAAGAATTATTTTACAGTGAACGAAGACACATTCAATACTGATCACAAGAAAGTAGCGTCTGCATTGACCTACTTTAAACAAGACACCCAAGCTGGCAAATGGGCCAGCGACTGAATGGCTGTGGCCATTGCGGCACAACCCACCAATTATGGAATGTGGCAAGCCTTTAAAGATGCCTTCAAGGCGCAATTCATTCCACCTTAAACGGAGTTGGAAGCGCTCTCCAAGTTATATGCTACTCCACAAGGGAGTAGAGAATTCAATAAATGGTACCAAGAATGGAGCCAACACGCACACCATGCTAATGTGGATGACAACACTAAGATATTTACATTCTGCAATGCTCTAAATGGAGCCATAAGCAATAAGATTGCTTCCCAGTCACCCCAACCAGCCACCTTAGCCGAACTGGTTGAACATGCTTGAGACCTAGACAGAAATTGGTGCATGTATGCCAAACCGCTAGGCAACCAAGGCAACCAATGTCATAACCCTCACATTTGTGAATTATCTGCAGAAAACAGTAACACAGAAATTAACACTACCCAAGGACAACATCGCACCCCATTTAAGAAACAAGGGAAACTCACATTGGAACAATGCCAATACTGCTTTGACAATAACCTCTGCATGTATTGCAGTAAACAAGGGCATAAAGCCATTGATTGCAAGGCCCCCAGACAGAAGAGACCCAGGACTTCCTTTATGCTGAAAGTCCGACAAATGGACACTGTCCTGGAAGAAGACCTGGACAAACTCAGTTTGAGTGATAGTGGAAGCAGAGTTACTTGTGCCTTCCATAATGCCTTCACTCCCCTTGAAGATCTGGACGAAACTGGTAACAACATTGCACCATCTTTTGCCAGTTCTCTTCTGTAGCGGCATCTTACAGGAGAGATGTACTAGTATCCCATTGTACTTCTAGCAAGATTGAACATCTCCAATCTCCCAAGATTCTCCATGTACCACCACATACGATTCGGAATATAAAATCCCCTGCTTTCCAATTGAAAGTCCAAATTATCCTCAATGGAAAACAATTCAATGCCCATGTGTTACTGGACAGTGGAGCTGAGGGTGTCTACTGTAACACCAGTTTTATCAAAAAATATTCAATACCCACTTATGCTGTCAATCGCCCTGTGTACCCAATTAATGTTGATAGAACATTAAACAAACAAGGAGCGATGCACTATGCCACCATTCTACGAATGGGGATGAGGATCCAAATCACTGGGAAACTGTTGAAGTCACCATTACAAATATTGGCCAAAACGAGATACTCTTAGGCACAGACTGGCTAAGAGCACATAATCCAAGCATAGATTGGGGAGCAAAAACAATCAAATTCAATCGCTGCCCCTCTCATTGTCATCCTAGTGACATTAAAGAACAAGATTGTTGTACCTGAGATCCTGCCCTATAGCAACTACTTCCCCAAGATGAATGGGAAACCCAAGACGACGATATCCTGGATATTACAAGTTATGGTCTAGATGTGTCACAGCACATTAGAGCCCATCTGGAACAATTCATGCCAGACCTTGATGTTACTGTGTCATACCACAGGACAGTCAAGGAACAAGTCGGTCACAGTCCAACTACTCAAGATGTATCCAGGTTTAAAGAATGAGTTGGTCGCAGCCCAACTATCAAGTCTCAAGTTGGTCACAGTCCAACTACACGACACAGTTCCAGTCCATCACTACAGATGGTAAACCATCAAGATACCCCCATGGTTGCAAGGACTACAGTGTCCATGAGCCTTGCTAAAAAGGAGCAAGTTAAATCCAAGGAAATCCCTCCAGAATTTAGGAAATACATGAAAGTCTTCTCTGACAAAGAAGCACAATGATTACTGAAGCACCAACCATGGGACCACAAGATCGACCTTATTTCAGGACAAACAATAAAGAAAACTTCGGTGTACAGATTGACACCACCCAAGAAGGTCGCCTTACATGAATATATTACTGATGGCCTAAAACAAGGCACTCTAAGAAGATCTGAAGCAGCTGATGCATGCTCATTCTTCTTCATCGATAAGAAAGACAGGAAGCTATGACCTGTTCAAGACTACAGACCGCTGAATGCAGTAACCAAGAAAAACACAGCTCCAATACCCTTGATCCCCAAACTTGTCGATAAACTTTTGGGAGCACATTTCTTTACCAAACTTAATGTACAATGGGGATACAACAATATTCGTATACACAAAGGCGACGAATACAAGATGGCCTTCAAGATACCCTTGGGCCTTTTCGAATCCCTAGTCATAATGTTTGGTCTATGCAATGCTCTGGCCACCTTTCAAACCTTTATGGACACTCAACTTGCAGACCTAATTGATACAGGTCATGTGGTTGTCTATCTCAACGACATTTTGATCTTTGCGCATACCATTTACAAAGTTATCAAATATATACATATGGTATTACAGCACCTCTTGGACCTGGATCTCTATCTGTGACCCGCAAAATGCTCTTTTAACCAGACATCTGTTGAATATCTGGGTTTGATCATTTTGGAAGGAGAATTACACATGGACCCCGTCAAACTCAAGGCCGTTTCAAACTGGCCTATGCCAACCAAAGTCAAGAACATACAGGAGTTCCTTGGCTTTTGCAATTTCTATCGCTGATTCGTCAAAAATTACTCTACCCTAGCCCGTCCTTTGTTCAATCTTACAAAAAAGGACACGCCATTCCTATAGGGAACTGCTCAAGCTGAAGCTTTCACCGTATTACAGAATGCACTCACAACATCACCTGTGCTCCTCCTACCTGACTATGGCAAACCATTTACGCTTATCACGGATGCAAGCGACTACATGACAGGAGCAATTCTTGAACAGGACAATGCCTTGGGCCGGTCTCATCCAGTAGCATACTACTCCAAGTCTCTACAACCTGCAGAGCAGAACTATGAAATCTATAACAAAGAACTTTTAGCCATTGTCCAAGCCTTAAAACACTTCTGCCATTACCTACAAGGTAATGTTCACCAGATGTGGATCTTTTCAGACCATGTGAATCTCAAGTACTTCACCACAAAGCAAACTCTTACACGTCACCAAGTGCGGTGGTCTATCCTTTTGGGAACCTATGACTACATCATTATTTCTAAGCCAGGCAAGCTTAATCAAGCAGATGGGCTGTCCAGGCATCCAGACTATAAAGAGGGGATAGCATCCAAGAATGCAGAACAAGTCCTGCTTGACCCCGGAAAATTCTTGCTAAAACCAGAGCAATTCTACATACAAGCCCTACATAACACAGCAATCCCCACAGGAATGGATGAAGAACTACATGCAGCACTTATGGAGGCTATCAAAATTGATAACTCTACAGGAATGGGAGAAAAGCTTAAAAAGCTCATCACTAACAGACCTAGACAAGTTACCAAAGGCTTAGAAGATTGGAACTATGAAAATAGATTGTTCCTCTACAAGGGTTTGGTTTTCATACCAAACAATGAGAATGTGAAACGGAAGATAATACAGCAGTTCCATGACAATATAATGGGACATCCAGGACAGTGGAAAACTGTCGAACTTATCACATGAGAATATTGGTGGCCCGGAATCACAGAATTTGTAAAAGCATACATCAAAGGATGCGCTACTTGTCAAACCACCAAAATCAAGCCTCCAGTCAAAGTTCCACTGAAACCAAACGAAATCCCTTCAGGAATATGGGAAACAATCACCATGGATTTCATTGTCGATCTTCCAACATTGAATGGATATGATAGTATCCTTATAGTCGTTGACTGTCATAGCAAAGCTATCATCCTAGCCCCTTGTCACAAGACAATCACAGCCAAGCAAACAAGCCAATTACTATTGGACTATGTATGGAAACGCACAGGTTTCCCCTTGACAATAATCTTGGACTGAGGACCACAATTTGCAGCACAAGTAACACAAGAACTTTGGAGAAAATTGGGAATCAAACAGAAATTGTCAACTGTGTTTCATCTGCAGACAAATGGAGAGTCCGAATGAGTTAACCAAGAAATCAAGCAATATCTTCATATTTGTGGAAACTTCCAACAGAACGATTGGGCCACGTTACTTCCCATCATTGAATTTGTGCATAATGCATGGCCATATCACAGCACACACAAATCTCCCTTCAAAGTCTGGTATGGGATACACCCAACCTTTAAACCGCCACTACACCTTCAGACCAGACTACAAAGTGTGGACGAATGCGTCCAATACCTAGAACAAGTACGCAAAGAAGTTACTGCAGCACTACACCTTGCCGCACAAGAAATGAAAAGTGGAGGTCCCACTAAATCGTCACATACATTCCACAAGGACAACCTTGTACCCTTGGAAGCCACCAACCTACAGACTACCCACCTGAAGGCAAAACTTGCACCATATCACTATGGACCTTTCAAGGTCATTTGGGCTTCACCAATGAACTGCAAACTCGAGTTACCACTGCAGATGAGAATCCACCCAGTATTCCACAACTCCTTGTTGAAACCCTACACAGAGACCACCGCACATGGACCTAACTTTGCACACCCTCCTCCTGAAATAGTCAGAGAAGAAGAAGGTTATTACAAAATCAAGAAAATCCTCCAGTCATGCCCCACAAGAAACTGCAAAAGCATGCAGTACTTAGTCCACTAGAAAGGATACACAGAAGCTGACCATACCTGGATCCCAGCTAAAGAGCTGACACATGCCAAAGAACTGGTTGCACAATTCGAAGCTATGCAGAAAGCTGCGCAGAGATCCAAAGAGGGGATACAAGCCTTGCAGGAGCAAGGGAAGCCTAAAGAGGGGATACTGTCATGGACGAAGTCCACGCCATCTAGAAACCCAGTCCAAACCCCTATGAGTCCCACAAGAACCGCCCCTAAACCAAGCTATAGCCAAGTGGCTATCCGACATCCTCCTGAGCCCGTGATAAACCCTAGTCAAAAACTAGCAACCAACAAGAAACTTCGACCACATGATCCTGGGAAATCCCCACCATGTGACCTAGCACATGACTCATTATGTGACCTACAAGCCCTCAAGCAAGCACATGACTTAACAGCACATAATTGTGGGAACCTAACACATGACCTACCAAGGAATTGGTCATCTACATGATCACCTGATTGTATGTGCTTTCTACGCACGTCTTGTCTGTTGATCCACATGTGGAAGACCGTGGGAACGATCAACAGTTGATTAAGAATCAATGAAGTCACAAGACTTACTGTGGAACTGCGGCACAGTCCGCAGTTCATCTATTATTAGTTCATGTCTATTCTTAGCTCAAGTCTCACCCATCTCTTGTATTATTACCTGCCCTAAAGGGGCATGTGTCCACCTGTCTCTTGATATTATGCCTACCCTTAACTATGCACAGACTACCCTGTATTAGTATATAAGACCTGCAAATTTGTATGAACAGTCCTCAGACTGTTCTCTTGTCAACCCCCACACTGGAGCCTCTTAAAGCTCCCTCTTTGCCTCCAGCAGTCTACCACGTCCTGCCTCTCCTTGCCTTTTGCCTCTTCCTCCTCAACATCTTACTGCTGCTCCTCTGGATCAGTCACCTTCAACTTCGCACCGGCATCAAGTCTCGCTACCCATAAAGTAGTGAGTTCCCGACAGGGGATGCTTTGGGTATTGAAAGTATGCTCCTCCTTGTTCATAGCTCACAGGCTCCTCCTGGTGGTTGCTCCTTCTCATACAGAATGGGTGCTGGTGTGGTAAAGACCAAGGTATCCACAGAGTCATAAGAAGTTGCTACAGCTCAGGGGTTTGGTGAGGATGTCCATGATGTTGTCCTCACCCTGTACTTGAGGGACTTGGATGTCACCAAGGGCAATATAGTTGTGGATGGTGTGGAGTTTGACCCTAATGTGTTTTACCTTAGAGTGAAGGACTTGGTCTTCTGCAAGGCGGGTAGTGGTATCATTATCGCAATAGATAGGTGTGCTTCCTCAGCAGGGGAACCTGAGGCAGTCCAGGAGCTGTCACAGGAAGATGGCTTTATGCAAAGATTTATACAATGTAGTGTATTCAGCATAGCATGTAGAGTCAGCAACAAGGCACTGTTTGCAAGATTGCCAAGAAACAACACCAGAGCCAAGTGAGTAAGGTAGGGCCAGCAAGGTTTCATCCAACGTCATGTGATAAATGGGCAAAAAGTGTGACAAAGGGGAAAAAGGTGAATAACTTTCCAACAACAATACTAATGAAAAATCAGTTTACCCTTAAAGGTAGATTAGGATGTTCAGAACATTTAAGGGTGAACCGATTTTTAATAAATCCAGTTTTTGAAAAGTTATTCAAAAGGTTGTGTCTATCTTATCATGTGTGCAGTGGATCTTTGAGTTCCCAATGGTGCGACTATTGGTCGCAAAATGAGATGTAACATAGTGTCACACTCACATGATGTTGGATGAAACCTTACTGGCCCTACCTTAGCAGTACCCAGAAATAGACTGGCTAGTATCCTTGCAGTTTGCAAAGTCAGCATCTGAGTAACCAAGGAGGGAAGGGGCACATGTGCCTCCAAGCACTAACAATAGTGTCTTTGTGCCTTTGAGGTAGTGTAAAATGTGAATCGCAGTGGTCCAGTGGTCCTGCAGGAAGCAATCCAAGAAGGAGGCCAACTGACCTACAGCATAGGCTATGTCTGGGCATGTTGCAATCATGATATAATTGAGACTGCCAACCAGTTCACAGTATAGCATCTGCTCTCTCCATTTGGTGACTTCTGGGGGTGTTGGGATAGATTTGTCTGGATAGCATAGTTGGAGACCTGCAACCATTGGGGTGTCAACAGGATGGGCATCAATCTAACTAAATTGCTTGAGAATACAATCAATGAAGGCAGTTTGGGATAATGAAATGGTGTCTGTGTTGTGTTTAACAGCAATACTGAGGGCAAACTCAATGGGCCCAAGGTCTGATATATCCCATTTGGACTTCAGCTGGTCATGGAATCAAAGTGTTTTCTCCCAGAGGGTTGGATATTGAGAAAATGTCATCAACATGGACCACAAACATAACTGTGCCAGAGGGAGAATTGCAAATGTAGCTGCACCACTCACAAGGGATGCGTTTGAAGCCAAACTCAATGACAGCCTGGTGGAAAGTCTTGTTCCAACAGCAACTTGCTTGATGCATGCTATAGATGCTTTTCATAAGTTGCATGACCCATGTTTCCTTACCTGGGGCCTCAAAGCCAGGTGGTTGCTCCATGTATGCTGTCTCACTCTTGGGCAGGATGCCATGGAGGAACACAGTTTTTATATTGAAGTGCTGGATGTCCCAGCCAAGGCTTGCAGCAATGTGGAGAAGAGAATGGAACAATTCCAGACAGGTTGTGGGGGCAGTGGTTTTGGTAAAATTGATACCAGGTTGTTGAGCAAACCCCTTTGCAACATAGCACACCTTGTATCAGATAACCTTACCAGTATCATCCTGTTTTCACTTGCAGACAAGCTTGCCCTTAAGAAGCCATCAGCCTTGAGGGACCAAAGAGCAAGGCACAAGTGCAAATGCCTGAAGGTCTTGGAGGCTCCATAGCTCCTTGTGTGTGCCTGCTATCCAATACTCTTGTTCTGGGGAAGCCAAAGCATTGTGCCAAGAAGGGTCATTGTCAGTCTCACAGGTGGGTTTGAAGGATCCAGTTTCAACATCAGATAGGAAAATGTCAAGAGGCAGGTTGCAATTGGGGGGAAGGTCAAGAGAAAGCAGATCATGGGTATTGTGGAATTTGGAAAATTCAGAAAGAAAAGTGTGTGTAAAATTGTAAGAAGGAAGGTCATCCATAAATGTTGAAATATGTGCTTCAGGTACAGAAGAAAGCCACAATAATCATGTGGTGCATGCACAGGTAGTAGAAGCTACAGAATCAGAAATGGCATTTGTAAGGCAGGAATTGGGTTGAAGCCCATTGTTAGTCACTTCCTGGGCAGAGGAGAATTGAGCTCTCAAAGATCTACATAAGGTGGGAGTTGGAATGGTGTTATTAGAAGAAGATATTGTAGGTAAATGGGAAGGAGGTATCATAGGGGGAGGGTTTGAATCATTTTGTATAGTTGTTATGGTATTAATGATGGTATTATTTGTTGTTCTATTATCAGTGCAGTTGTCTTGAGGGGATTCAGATGGGGGGAGGGGAATGATTGGGGGATAGGTTGGTGTGCACAGGGGTGGAGCAGGGTGATTGGGAGCAGGGGGCATAGAGGCTGTGTCCCAGCTTGGCGGTGAGTCTGGTGTCAGGGTGATCATCATACCAGGGAGTAAATCGGTGGGAACTTCATCAAGGTGCTTGATAAATAAGACATGGAACAAATCAAAGACATGTCCCAAAGCATGATCCCATAGCCAGTATGCTTTCAAGTGGGGAGAGTACCTGATGAAGACACATGGACAGGATTGTGCATAGGTCTTTGGGGTCACAGTAGGTATAAGAACAAAGGTGCAACACCCAATTTCGTGTAGGTGGGACAGCAATGGTTTGCGACTGTACCACAACTCAAATGGTATATGGCCCTGCAAGGAAGATGATGGGGTGAGGTTGGTCAGATATGCCAAGGTGGCACAAAATTCATCCCATAGATTACTCAGCGCTCAGCACAAGATAAGCATTGTGTGTACCTTGTTGAGGATTGTGCGATGAAGGTGTTCAGCCCTTCCATTCTGGGTGGACATATATGGAGCTGTATGTTGGTGGTTGATGCCAAACTCAGCACACCAATCTGCCATTGAATTGGAAATAAGTTCACCATTGTCAGTTACCAAGATCTTCAGGTGATGTCCCAACTGATTTTTGACAGAGCAATGCCAATTCTGGAGGCTAGGAGCCACATCTCCCTTCAATTTCAGAGGGATCATCCACACATAGCTTAAAAAGTTGTCAATCATATTTATGGAATACAGGCAGCCTGAAGAGGAAAGCAGCTGGATAGGTCCACACAAGTCTACAAACACACATTCCAATGGACATTTTGCTTTCTCTCCTTCTCTCACTTTTGACACCAGGGTCCACATCTATTTCCCCCTGATGCAGGAGTCACATTTTGGGGGTGTGGAGGACAGGTCTATGGCCATACCTTCAATAGTATGCTTCTTGGCCATATCAATGATTGCCCTAAAGTTGCAATGGCCAAGTCATTGATGCCAAGTTTCAACGTTTGGGACACAAGATATATGAAGGGCTATGATATGTGATCTATTGGATCCAATCTTGGGAGGGGAGTCGGTCTTACTTGACTTGTTTTGTATGTATATTGTGAGTGCCTTGAATATGGACAGATAATACAGCCAATGTATTTTGTGGACATTGCCACACAGGATTGTTGCACTGCTGGAGTTAGTCAACCAGAAAGAGTCATAGCTGAAGTGTAAGATATAGCAACTGCTAGCATTGTTCATATCCAACACAGAGACCAGACAAATATTAGAAGTGGGAGCAAACAAGACATTGTCAAGGGTGAGCTTGTGCCCCCCAGTGATTTGGATATTGATTGTGCCAATGCTAACTGCAAAAATGCAAGAACCACCAAGTCCTGCAATAGGATAAGAAGAGATCAAGTGGAGCATTTTAAAATTGGTGTTGGGAACTCACTACTTTATAGGTAGCAAGACTTGACGACAGTGCAGAGTTGAAGGTGACTGATCCAAAGGAGCAGCAGTGAGATTTTGAGAAGGAAGAGGCAGAAGGCAAGGAGAGGCAGGACAGAGTAGACTGCTAGTAACAATGAAGGAGCTTTGTGAGGCTCCAGTGTGGGCAGTTGACAAGAGAACAGTCTAAGGACTGTTCACCTAAATTTGTAGGTCTTATATACAAATACAGGGTGGTCTGTGTGTAGTTTAGGGTAGGTACAATTACAGGTAATGGGTGACTGCACACAACTGCGTAGTGACTGTGGATTACATCATCCATCTTGATTGGGGCCTTGCCCCAATAAATTGTGTCTTTGTTGATTGATGTGCATCTTTGTTGATTGAGTTGTATTGCATCTTCATTGATTGCTTAGTGGATGCATCTTGTTGATTGTTCCCACAATCTTCCATGTGTTGATCAACAGACTTGTTGTGCATCCAAAGCATGTCTTGTTATGTAATCTTGTTAATGACCAGTTCCTTGATAGGTCATATGTTATCTTCCCAGGGTCATGTGGTCTTACTTTCCCAGGGTCACATGCTGCCAAGTTACATGATATCATAGAGGCTGAGGGGTCACATGATGGGTCACGTATAGGGTCATGTGATAGGTTCCCATGGTCACATGGTCTTTGGGTTACTTGGTTGTAGCTGGATTTCAAGGGCACAAGTTCCACTCACAACAATTGGATTGTTCTAGAGAGATATGGGCATTAGCACTGGTATCAAGGAAGAAAGGGGACTCTGCCAGGGTCCAAATGGGTACACATGAGGCTGTATATGCAACCAGTATAACTGGCACCTGATTAAGATCAACTGATTTCACTTCTTTTCTCCAATCAATGGAGGCATGCAGTTTGCCATATATGGCTATGTGTGCCACAAAATTGAAGTCATAACTGCAATTGATCATCATAATGTTGGCATTAGTGAAGATGCCAGTGGTCCCACCAGTACTAGGCATAAGCAAAGGTCCCACAGACAATCTGGTTGCAGTGGCTGGAACTAGATTGTATAGTACTCCATGGAAGTAGAAAGGCTTGATGGTTCCCTTAGAGTCAGTTGTTGGGGCTGGGGTTCCTGTCACAGCAACATTGGCAGACATGCCTCCAGTCACTGCAGAGCCATCTGATCTATGCCCCTAAGATACATGATATGCAGCCTTAGCTTTATCCAGTATGCAACTGGCCATCTTGCCCCTGGGTTGGACACAGAATTCAGCAAAGTGTCCAATGTGTTTGCAATGAGAACAAGTCATCCTTGTATATGGCTTACTGACAGTCTGGCTGGCAAAGGCAGTGGATGTTGGCAAAAGTCCTTGTTCCTCACAATTGCAGATCAGATTATCTTCTTCAATAATACAGCTGCCAATATCTCTCAGGGTGAAGTTTGGCTGATTCATGATAGACTGCAGAGTGGATTGAAGATGCTTGTAATGTTTGCCTAAGCCCTTGATCACACATGTGATCTGCAACTGATTGTAATCAAGAGGCCCTATAGCTTTGATCTTCCTCATAAGAGTATCCAGTTCATCCCAAGTTTGGCAAAGACAAGTGCCTGGTGCAAATTCCATTCTGATAGCCTTCTCCATAAGCAGGATCTGCATATGACTGCCCAGCTTCTCATAATGTTTGCATAGTTCCAAAAACATTGCATGGGAGCTGGGGAGGTTGTATATGTCTTTGTAGTCTTGCTTGCAGACATGTTGCAAAATGAAAGCCTGGATAGAGTCATCATTGATGGTCCAGACACAATAGCCATGAGTATCAGAAATTGGATCAGGAGGGGCAAACATGCCCTCAAGCCATACTCCAAGTCCTTATCGCTTGCATAGTAGTCTAAGATGGCAGCTCCATTCTGACCAGTTTGAGACAGAAGGGTCAAGATGTAGCTCAGCAGGCCAGGTAGGATCATTGATATACTGGACAGTATAGAGGGGGTTGTTCTGTATAATATTAGAGAAGACAGCAGCAGTGTTACCAGTGGTAGACAGTTGGGTACCTGTGGGGGACAATGTTTGAATTCCAGAAGCCTGTTGCCCCAAAGGCACAGAGGATGGTGAAGAAGGGGTCCCAGCTGGGCCACTATTGACTGCTGCAGCAGTGGAGGGGAAAGAGCCAGCAGGGGGAGACAGATTGGAAGACATGATGGATGCATGAGGGGAAGGCTAGTAGTCTTAGTCATTTACCAAGACCAGAAGAGGCCCATAACCTATTAAAACCTAGTGTGCCCTCAGTGATGTGTCCAAAGACAAGACTGATATTAGTGTATAGTACCTAGCATGCTATGGTATAGTTAGTAAGGTAGAGTGCAATGTAAGGTAGGTCAACGTACCCCTCAGTAATGTGTCCAAAGACAAGACTGGGGAATAGATACCAAAACCCAAACTTATAAGGGCATGCAGTATCATGTGTATTTAGGATAAGATGTTGTGACCAAGATCGTGGTAGTCACGCATCAACAGAAAGGCTTAGTAAGCAGGTGGAAAATGAAAAATGTAGCCTGCATAAGCCCAAGAATATAATACTCTATTTGACAGAAGTGAGACTATCATTTGCAATTACTTTTTTTTTTTTGTGCATACAATGCCTAGCCCTAAATGCATTGCAATGGTAGGTCAGAGACTCAAGAAATCAGAGCTGCCAAACAAGGGGGTTATGGAATAGAAAAAAAAGACCTGGGGTTGATTTTTTTTTTCAAATAGAGTATTGGGCTTGGACTAACTAAGTATGTAAGCAGGTGCTAATCCATATATGGTAGTGGTGTTTCTATATATGGGTGATAAGATAAATATATTGATCTTCAAAAGAGTATCTGAACACCTGCATGGTTAAGGGATCTAAACATACTCAGAGGTGGCCAATTATTACAGTAGCTACTAGTGCCATGCTTTTTTAGTCAGTGTACATGCCTCACAGGTCCATTGTTGTAGTCTTGTGTCCTTAATCTCAACACACTAAAGATGATACTGTGTTGTTTCAGTTTGAGGCTTGCAAAATTAATAAATATTCTTACCCAAGTTGTCTTATCAGCAAAAACCAATGTTACTTGCCAGGACTTGCCACTTTTTTGACTTGCCAGTGCCTTGCCATTTCATTTGTAAGCCCTCATAAGGCAATTTTTCAATAGCAAGCCTTTCAATTTCCACAACGCTGTACCAAGCCCCAATAGCTCTCTATAAGGCCCACCACATCAATGCAAGGTAAGTACAGTAGCAGCAAGCCATAAGGGTGCTGTAAGGAACCCAGGTTTTAGCAAGGTAGGTATGCAACAACACTACTTCAAACACATCCATCTCTGTCTCAATGCACAATTCCTCCACAACCATTGCAACTGCCTTCCTTGCCACAATAATCTGCACCATGCTGCTGACCCTGATCCTGGGGCCCAGCCCAGCCCATCCAACCTTGATACAGGGGTACCATTGATAAGAGCAAGCACCTTGCCTGTGTCACCCATAACAGAGCTAAGCCTGAGTGCAACTAGAACATCTTCCCTGGCTCATTTCTCCTGCATATACTACACCCATTGGTAGATAGCCTCTGCTAGCTGATTCTCATGCCCAATGACTGCAAGCCACAGTACAACCCCACAGCACTGCCTCTATGTCTCCTGTGCAAGTTGTTCTATTGCCTCATCCAGCACATCACATAGGCTTGTGGGTTGGCACTGTAAAGTGTGCACATGCTGTGGCCTCAGAATTAGTCATTTCCAACCACATGATGGCTCCTGAGTTGCCCAAGCCTGATGCCACAATGCTTTCAGATCCAAGGCAACTCTTTGCCTTTTCCACACACAGCTCCTTCTTGTCCCATCATTCCTCCCATTTTCCTCACCTCCTGCCATTGTTGTCATCAAATTGGACCCAGGCCACATATAGTCAAGACATTCCATTTACCACTTACCAAGCCTCCTCAGCTGAAGACTTTTGGATTGCCCATATCAGACCAGCCAACAACAAACCCAAAGATGATACCACCCCTCATTGCACACATAGTGTGCTGCCCTTGCCAACCATCCCAAGGTCTGGACAGATAAGGAAGGATTTGGAGTAGAAGGATTCGGGTCTTGTTGCATGCCTTCTTTCTTTTTGTTCTAGTTCACTTTCTCTTCATTTTCCATTTTCTCCATTAGACTTAGAGGTCGGCGTTGAGTACTGCTGTACCATTCCTTGCTCCTGCCACCTTGTCTCAATGTTGCACCCTTTGCAACAACTCAGTAAATATTCAACATCACTTCCCACTTCCATATGATGCTGCACAGCCTGTCACCAGCTTAAATGTTCATCTTATTTTATTTTTCTTCTTACTTACTTTGTGCATAGAGTAGCTGTTGTAGTACAAATACCTTGCCCTTGGCTAAATCAGAATAGATCAGGATAGAAGGCAACCGCAGCCTTATCCCCCTCTTTTCTGTGTGATCCCCAACTGTGTAATGACTCACAAGCCCACTGTGCCATGACTATCTTTTTCTGTTCTTCTTGTCTTGTCTCTGTCTCCTTGCCCTTGCCCTTGTCCATTCTCACCCTTATCACTCATCACCACCATTGCTTTTGACTATCGCCACCACCTCATCATGTCAGTGCACCTACACTCAATGCCAACACACTGGCATCTATGCTTCTCCTGATTCTCATCTGTACATTCTCAAGCACTTGAGAACATGGCCTTTCTCCCTCTCTCTTTCTTGTTATCTGGGAACTTTCCCAAACTCAGCACACAGGTACTGTTCTGCATTACAGCACTGTTCCATTGTGGATGCAGCCTGCACTAAGGCAAGCTGTATATATAGCATTGATGCCATGGCTGTGTGGCATGCTACAAGTGACTTGAGTGCCTTTTTGTAGCATGTCCAAGGGTGCGCACCAATCCTCATACTCCCCAATCACATGATCCATTGTCCTGCCTTCCTCCTTGGCCACACACAGCCTCAACATCAGTGCACACTCATGCATCCATGCCCCCTGCATACTGGCTTGCACACACTCAGTGACACCAAACATGCCTTCTGCTGCATACTGTACACTCTCAGTGGCACTCTCAATGAATTGGGTGGTGGGCATATAGAGGGCATCCTCCACAAGGGTGAGTTTGTTGCTGGTGTGGCATAGGGTGAGTGTGAGCTTAGGGAGCTGTAGTTCAGTGGGGTGTGGTGTCAAGCTGTCTTTTTTTATTTTATTTATATTATTGTTTAACGTCCTTAGCAGTATGCCATCAGATAGGTTCTGCAACCCTGGCAACAAAGGCAGGGTTTACAATATAGACTACTTCTACTATGGGTCCCAATACCTGCATAGCTATGAATACTGATGGCTAGTAAATGATAACCAGGGAGTGGGGACAATGAACAAGAATTCGCAAACCACAGATGAAAGGAGTAACAACTGGAAGGTACTATATGATGGACTCAATGTCCACATGAGAGTTCAAAATGGAAGGTGCAGGAGCAGTTAGAACCAAGCACACTCGATCTGAGAGTGTGCAATGGAGCAAAAGCTAAAGTGGACTGTGATTGTTAGTTGCTCTACCACTGCAAAAGTGTTATGATCCACCCCAATTTTTCTCATCCTTATCGGACCCCCTCCTTGTCACCGTATCCACGCCTAAGCGACCACTACCATTGAACCCATCATCCCTACCAGACCTACCACCATTACCGCCCAGTGAACCATCCAAACCATCGTCACCCCTTGATCAGCCCCCAGTCGAGCCCCTTGTCCCTATCCCCTGGAACATCCATCATTGGGAATACTCCTCAATGGAGATGTACCAAGAGCCAACTCCAGTAGAGAACCCACTGGAAGACCCAGACAGTCCCATGGAGGATGCGCCGCCCTTAGAACCATTCATTCCATATGAACCCGATGTCCCTGGAGGCAACACGCATGCCTTGTCCCCAGAAGAGTCCCCTGTCATACCATGGCAAGAGTACCTTGCCCCAGATAGTCCTGTGTCCCACAAACACTCCCTGTCACCCACAAGTCTCTCTTCAGCACCCATATGCCAACGCACCAGTAGGGAAGGCAGTTACCAGTCAATCACCCCCTCAGCCTCATCACCCATAGCTGGCACCTCGCCCCAGAGTCAGGGCTACCAGTCGACCTCTCCCAGAGGATCCGCAGACAATCCCTCATCCATGCAGAGCTCCGCAGACGACGCGGATAGCGACATGGCCCTTAATTGGGTCACCATCAATGCGGACTACCTTAAAGGGTAGTTGCTTATGCTAGACGCCCATTAGACCAGAATGGGCATGCGGAGATCAGATCTCCTTGGATCAACCTCAAACCTCGTGGTCGTCATCGCATCATGACGACGCTTCTCTTCTTGGAATGACCCGCCACCATTGTTCGACCCTTAAGGATGGATTAGGCAACTTGTCACTTTATCATTCGCTCTTGCTCATTCTCTATTGTTCGACTCATACAGACCGCAGCACTTGTCTGCGGAGTACCATACGATACAGACAGCCCCCTCTTGACCAGAAGTACCTACCTTAGTGACCATGGCCCGTGCGCGGCCGTGCCTGTATATAAGCGCCCTGTATTTCGACAGTCAAGCCCTAAGCTTGACTTGATTCTCAATATCAATGTTCTTGAAAAGCTCCCCAAGTAGTGTTGCTGCAACTTGACCAGCCGCAAGCTGACTTTAAAAGCTGTGGCTTTTTCCGGATGCGACTTCACTGACCATGACTTTTCACCCTGTAGCTGCAGCTTGACTTCAGTTGCAGCTTATAGTCGACTTATGGTCGACTTGAGCTGTTATTTTTCATAATAATAATAAAATCAGCCCTCTATGGTATCAGGGATGGGCAACATATGACAAGGCTGAAGTGTGTTGAGAAGTCGATGCAGTTCTATAATCATGGGTCCGAACAACACTAAGACCCTACCACTACTGCCACCGCCTGCCACTGCCATCCCTGCTGCTGTCCCCACCTCTGCCGCCGTCCCTGCTGCCACCCCCACCTCTGCCACCGTCCCTGCTGACAAGTGTGGGTACCTGTTTATCCCGCTGATGCAGAGAAAGACCGTGCCTATATATTTGATGCCAAACTGCGGGAGGTGTTGGCCTTGGTCCACACTAGGTGTGTGCTGGGCCAGTCGTGATGACCTGCTCCTTGATAGCTGGAGGAGCCTTGAGGCTGAGCGTGGCTCTGAGCCCAGCACAGAGCTTGTCCAGCTGCGTCGGTCACCTCGTCCTTTGTTTGTGATGCAAGCATAAATGAAATGAGCGTCGAAAATCGCTTGTTGTGCCCTTGTCAAAAGCCAGAAAAAAACCGACGACAGCGGGCGATACGAATCATTGAGAGGGTAATAGTAAGTCAGTTGAAAATCGGGGATTTGGCTAATGATACGCGTCATACACCCAAGAAACCATCTCACTTGGCCAGTCTCAGTTCATTGTGTCCACCAGCGTGGGAAACCGCAAGCGCATCTCCTTGGTGGCATCATATGTTCCTAGCTAGCGCGCAGGTGGGGGGTGAGGTTCCTGTAGAGCCTGCTTGGTCACTTTGGTGATACTGCGGATTGGGATGATGGTGTTTGCACTGGTGGTCGCCTTGCCGCCTTACGCTTACCCTTTTCCTTCCCCACTGGCGCTTTGGTAGCGAATCCGGGTAACTCTTCATCATCTCCACCATATGATGCTGTCTCCTCGGTGTTGACAATTTCGACCTCAACAAGCTTTGAGCACCACGCTGGAGATGCCAGTGGTCCAAGTCTGGACTCGGGGTCGCTATCAGGCAAGCTCTCGTGGTCCTTGAGCTTTAAAATGGTACGGAAGGGTCCGATGAGCCCTGTTGAGAAATAGGACACGAAAGTTACGTTGGTGTGATGCTCTGTCTTTTCAGTCAGGACATGAAAAGAGTGCGAAATGGCGAGGGGCACTTACTCATTGGAAGGCAACGGTCAGACAAATGTTAAGTGGACACATGCCGGAAAACAATGGAGCATGAACTAAGGGGTGAGTAAGCATTTGCTGCAGCGGCGTGAGAAAGTAAGTTCAAAAAGGATTTGACACCTGATTGGACCCGCATAATCCACACTATACAAGTCATTTGGTTCGGACAGTATGGGACGATCAGACGAGTAACGCTAATGAACATCAACGTGTCAGTTACAAACAATAAAAGAATATTACAAGGGGTCAGCAGATGGAGGGAATGCCACGGTTAGTAAACTCCAAGTAAGGCTGCACGAAAGGAGTCCATTGAGTCCGAAACACAAGCGATTCCAAAGCAGATGGACACGAGTCGTCGTATGAGTAAGACTGTAATTTTAATTGCAAGATCAATCATCGGCCCTGCTAGCGGAGCAGGAAGAGGTGAGGGCGGGATGAGGCAGTGCGCAACGGCATCACCAGTCTAGGAACGTTCCACCGCTTCTTGCCAGCACTGTTGTGGTTATTGTGGCTGTTGCGAGGGCCTTGTGCTTGCTGTGGCTTCATTATCAGGTTGGTGTCGCCGGTTGTCTGCCATCCACCATCGTCCGTCGCCATTGATCTTGATGGGGTCGGCGTGCTGTGCATGCGACGAACATGTTGTCATCGTCGTTGCTGTCACTGTCCGTTGCCAGTGGTTGTCGTCCATCATCATCAACCTTGAAGGGCTCGGTGTGAGATCCTCAGAGACAAATTTCACAAAGACGAACCTTGCATTGCCGTTCATGCAAATCTCCGGCATATTCGATAGTTCTAAATCGAGCGCACAGGCGAGGGTGAAGCAAAGGACTGTCAACCCAGTCCCAGGCGGGTGCCTGGCAAGATCGGCCATGTAGCAACTGTGTGGGG
>Ga0307510_10000938_pt1 | contig 30822 bp, 39 predicted proteins | sample 12_EM_MG_FD_207224 | JGI IMG/M metagenome (GOLD analysis project Ga0307510, IMG submission 207224) | Populus trichocarpa ectomycorrhiza microbial communities from riparian zone in the Pacific Northwest, United States - 12_EM | ecosystem: Host-associated > Plants > Roots > Unclassified | place... | reverse complement strand
TACATGAGCTACCTAGTCATCTATCTAACGAGTCAAGGAATGCGCAGCAAGCCTTGGTAATGGATGAGTAAGTAGTTACTAAGGTAAACTATCATATGCAAAAGAGATTACAGTCTGCAGTAGAGAATTGCTTCACGTGTTAGAGATATACCAAGAGGTATGACTCTGAATGAGTCGAGGTGACTTGTACAGTATCGCTGATATAATGCATGGGAGTAGCATTCAGAATAGGAAGGTACTGTGGCTGTAATGTAATTAGTACGCGTTAAGTGATAGCTGCTATGTATCTAGATAACAGGTAAGTCTGAGAATGCGGGAAGGTGGTAACGTGGACCAGGTATCGTACTAATAAGGAAGGAGAGCTGATATAAGCGAATGCGTGTTGTTAAGTGGTACTTAACTGTGTAAATGTTTGATAAATCAAAGGAACTGTAACAGTGGCTCTTGGTATGACTCCATTGAGGAGTACTCCTGATGGTGGATGTTCCAGGGGACAGGGACAAGGGGTTCAACTGGTGGCTGATCAAGGGGTGATGATGGTTTGGATGTGTAAGGATGGAGTATGCGTTGACCTCGGAAACAAGTCCTGTGACCCACAACGCCTTATCTCTGAGCGCGGATCCGCCTTCGCGCTTCGTGTGAACATCTTGTGTGTGTGCTGACGAATCCACATGACCCGTTGTTCTCCACGGCTCACTCGCCGTCATCGCCTCCTCACCCACTCGTCGCCGCCGCCATCCACTGCCTCGCCGCCCCTCACCTCGTCCATTTCTGGTTCTATCGCCTTGTCAAGCCTTGTGTTCAAGTTCCGTACCGAAGACTCTCGGATCACCCACCACCCTCGCTTCAATGACAACACATGTTCTGCCTTGTCACCTCGTTTTCCCTTGTCATCGTTAAATCCCGCTTTCCTTATCTTTCCCTTCTCCCCTGCACACACTCCTTCAGTTTTCCTTTTTCGCTCAGTCCGACGGCCCAAGCACAAACACCGTTGACGCTCTGACCACGCGCCCGCAGTCGCGCCCCTTGAGACAACACTCTTTACCCCTCAAAATTGAATACTAAACGTTCTTTTCAATTACATCGCCACGCGGGAGTGTCGCCGGCGAAGCACATTCCCTTCTTTTCCCTTTTTCTTTACTCACTACTATTCGTAGCATACTTGTTCTACCTTGCCGTCGTCGACATATAAATACATATCGCCCGCCTCGCTGAACAGCAGGCAATCGCAGCCCCGTTTCCTCTCTATCGTGTGCTCGTTTCTCTCTTCCCTTTTGCTTTATCGGCTTCGAATCGGCAACGCAGCGGTCCCATCGAAGTCAACTGTGTTTCTCGTATGTTTCTCTTTCTTCTTCAAACGCTAACACTCTCACTAGGTCGTTTACGCGATCTCGCATACCCTCCTGCGGTCGCACGAGTAACGCCCGTCTATCCGCCTCCCCGATACGCTCCATCGCGCGTCCCCCTTGTCGGGCGTGACCCTGGTTCTATTCCGCTTATTTCCTCCTTCCCGAACTCACAGCGCGGACTCACTGTCAGCGCTACAAAGTGGCTGCCCCAGTGAGGCAGTAGACCTTTCAGGTTTGCTGCTTCACACCCTCTTTTCTCCATTTTAGATTCTATATTTTGCACTTGGTTGCCTTTGGCAACCTTGCGCATGCCCGCTAGACCTCAGCAAAGGGACCATCTCGGGCGTTTTGTTCGAAGCGTCCAACCCCAGCAAGAAGCTCCCATCCCGGTTACACCACAAGCGCTGAGACAACCCAACACAATTCAACGTCTATTCCTCGCCTTCAACACCCCACTCGTTTCGGACGTCCCCGCGTCCAAGTTCATATCAAACATCGCTCAAGCCCTTCATCTCAGCTCACCCGTGCCCGACACTTCCGATTCACCCCCAAGTCTCCCGCTCGCATCAGATAGCACCCCATCAACTCCTATCCTTTTCATTCCGCCTCCACGCTACGCAACTGACCCTCTGTTGCCCGCGATAGATTTTGACATACCAGGAACCCTTGGCATTCGCCCGCCACCACCGTCACCTCCCACACCCGAAAACAACAACATGCCGCGGCGACGCATGCTCTTAAGCGGCGACGGACTGTCGGACTCTGATGACAAGCAACTCGAGCAACTCCCACCACCACTCCCGCCACGCCCCTATCAAGCACCACCCCAGCCTCCGAGACAACGCCCGCGTGCTAGACTCCCGCCACAGCCTCAATTCACAAGAGCCCTACCGCCTCCACCACTGCAACCCATTCCCCAAGCCCCACAGGCAGTAGTCTATGCCTCTCCTCAAGGCGTCGCCGCCATGCCTTCCAAGTGATCCAAGCTCGCGCCGTTCTACTCAGGAGAAGTCGAACACCCCATCAAGGACTTCTTAGACAAATACGAGGAGCTAGCAGATAAGTGTGGTCTCACTGGCCCACAAAAGGTGGAAACGGTTATTCGGTACGTCAATCGCTCTCAGCGCCACATCTGGCAAGCGCTTCCAGGATATACCGACCGCAACTGGGACGACTTCCACGATGAGTTATGCGAAGAATACGTCAACCCCACCACTGAAGGCCAGTTTTCAAAACAGAAACTGCTAGACTTCGCGAACAAGTACACTCGGAAGCGCATGAGCGACGAAACCGACGTTATCAACTATCAACGCAAATTCAACTTGCTCGGCAAAACCCTCCTCGAATCGGGACGCATAACCAAGGGTGAGTACAACGCCATATTTTGGCGCGGATTCCACCCGGAAGATCGACAAGAGTTGCACGAACGCCTCATCGCCAAGCATCCGGACAAGCTGAAAGGACAAGCTTTCAGCATCAAGGAGGTCCTCAAGATCGCGAGAGCCGTGTTTTCAGGTGACGACGACTTCCTTTACCAGGAGCCGCCCCCACAACGAAACAAGTCCGACCGCGCGCGAGAACGAAGGACAGAGTGTAGCACGCGCAACCAACAAGAAACGGAACGCGACGGACGCGCTTCCAGGCGCGGACGGGCACGCGGGACCTCCTTCAAAGGTCAAGAGTTGGAAGACGAAGAGGCTCCGTCAAGCGACCAAGAACAACAGTCAAGCCAGGGGCACCAACACTCGTCGCCGCGCATCGAAACAAGAACCGTACGATTCAAGGACAACCAGCATGACGACAAGGAGTTGGAGGATATGATTGGGCGACTTTACGATCTCTCGGTACGGGAAAAGAGTTACGCTATTCTGTTTGCGCAATGCGCAAAGCGCTTCCCTGAAGCCATGTTTGGCATTCCCAAACCGGAGTACAGAACTGGCTCCCCCGCCATAACTTACTCATATCAGCCCGCAGCCCCACAGCCTCCCACATCGCAGCCATGGAGCGCGCCTACCTCAGCACCAGCACCTACACCATCCGCGCCTGTCGCAAGCACCGGCACCGCCGCCTCCTTCTTCCGCTTTGGACCGCGTCCCGAGGCATGCGCGTTTTGCCGCGCCAAAAACCACCGAGTCCGTGATTGCACCATTGCGGGCAAATACGTCAAATCGGGACGCGCCTCCATCGTCAATGACTGCATTCATTTGCCGAACGGTCAACCGGTCCCATTCGACGGCTCCAGGAGAGGACTGAAGGCGAGTATCGACACGTGGCTAAACTCACAGACCGCTCCCGCTGCGGCGCCAGCCCAGTCACGTGCTATCTTCACTCGAGACACGCCACCTCACTTCGACCCCAGCAACGCTTCCACCAGCCGGATCGAAGAAGTTGTCGAGTCCCACGTCCTACAAGTCAAGGATAGTGTCACCACAGACGAAGAAGAGTTCTCACACAACATTTTCAAGGTATTCGCTACCGAAAAGAAGCAAGCGGACAAAGCGAGCAAAGCCCCGGAACTCTCAGCACCTCCTCTGCCAACTCAAGCACCAAACACCAGCTCCGGCAGTACTTGGCCCAACACCCAATACCGGTATCAATCCAACGCGGAAGACCAACAGCTCACCATGGAGCTAGAAGAATACCTCATGAAGGGCAAACTCTTGCTCACCATGCCTGCTCACGTCTTGGCAGCCAGCCCTGCAATTCGCAAAAACCTGGCTGAGAAGCTTAAGGTGCAACGCGTGGAGACTAACGAATACGAGGTAGTGGCCGCAGGAGATTCGCAAGCTCCGGCTTCACATTGAACAACTGTGCACGACGACACTCCCGACGGTTTGGAATCATACTTGCTCATCAATGATCAACCTCCCGCCTTCTGTCTTCCGCTACAAGAGATTGACATCCTCGTTAACAGCAGCGTCAAGATCCCAGCCATCCTTGATACTGGGTCACAGATTAACGTCATACGATATGACCTTGTGCAATCGCTCGGAGCTCGCATCAATTTTCAGCGGCTCATCGAAATGGAAGGAGCCAATGGCGCTACAAACTGGACGGTAGGATGTGCCGAGAACCTTACACTACAGGTCGGCGACGTGTCGCTCAAAATCCATGCGCACATTGTCGAGCACGCGTCTTTCGAGATTCTCTTGGGCCGGCCTTTCGGACAAACTGCACTCTGTCGGATCGAGGACCTTCCGAGTGGCGAAGTCGAGGTCTCGGTGCGTGACCCCACTAACATTGCGCACAGAGTGTATGTCCCTGCACAGCCACGTATCAGACGCACAATGGCGGTCAAAATGCTCTCTGTCGTCAACCTCGCTTCTCCTCCCTCACGCCCAGAACAAGTCATCACGCCGCACAATTTTCCATCGCCTCCGCCCACTGATCCCGCCGTCCTCGTCCTCAAATACAAGCGAGTCGACAAGAAGGTCCGACCCGTTCCTACAACACTGCCCGAAGAATACCGCTCAGTCCGCCACATTCCCGAAGACCCCCTCCTGTCGCTCCCACCACTGCCAACTCACCCACCTGACTTTACACCCGGTGAATGCCTAAGCCAAGAACGCCTTGACGAACTCCAGCTCAATCACAACAACTTCCTCTGGCCTGAGGAGCTTAAGTTGGTACAGCACGTCCTCAAAGTAAACGAACGCGCACTAGCCTGGACGGATGCGGAGAAAGGACGGTTCAAGGATGAGTATTTCGCGCCCGTCAAAATCCCGGTCATCGAACACGTTCCATGGGCACAGAAGAACCTCCCAATCCCACCGGGCATCTTAGAAAAGGTCATCAAGTTGTTCCAAGAGAAGATCGCCGCCGGTGTATACGAGCCTTCCGACTCATCTTATCGGTCTTGCTGGTTTTGTGTTTACAAGAGCGGTGATCTGCGTATCGTGCACAACCTCCAGCCCCTCAACGCCGTCACCATCTGCAATTCGGGCGTCCCTCCCATCCCGGATCAAGTCATTGAGTCCATGGCCGGCCGATCCTGTTACACAATGCTGGATTTGTTCTCCGGTTATGACCATCGCACTTTAGATCCTGCGTCTCGTGACCTCACCACAGTACAGTCCCCTATAGGAGCGCAAAGACTAACAACCGTACCTCAAGGATGGACCGGGGCCGTTCCGATATTTCATGCCGACGTCACATTTATCCTTGAGCCGGAGATACCTGACCCCGCGCAGCCCTTCATGGACGATTCTACTGTCAAAGGACCACAAACCCACTATGAGACTGAGGACGGTGGGTACAAGACCATCCCGGCTAACCCTCAGATCCGTCGATTCATCTGGGAACATGTCAACGACGTCCACCGAATCCTCCATTGTTTCCTTTGTGCCGGCGCAACCATCTTGGCAAAGAAGATCTTCATTGCTGTCCCAGAAGTTGTCGTCTTAGGACACAAGTGCAATTACGAAGGCCGCGTCCCTGACGACTCCAAGATCGCCAAAATCCGCAACTGGCCCGACTGCAAGAACCTCTCCGACGTCCGCGCATTCCTCGGCATTGCTGGCTACATGTGTATATGGATCAAGAACTTCTCCGCCATTGCCCGGCCACTTGTTGATCTCACTCACAAAGGCGTGCCCTTTGTCTGGCAAGAAGAACATGAGCAGGCGATGCAATCACTCAAAAGTGCTATTGTCCATTCCTCAGCCCTCATCTCCATCGACTACTCTACTGACCACGCCGTATACTTATCAGTTGATTCATCTGTCCGTGGCGTAGGATGGATTCTCGCGCAAGACTGCTCTGATGGACGCCGCCGCCCCTCACGCTTTGGCTCTATTGCATGGAATGAGCGCGAGTCCTGCTATTCTCAAGCCAAGCTTGAGCTTTATGGGCTTTTTCGTGCCCTCCACGCCACCCGCCTCTACCTCATCGGAGCTCGCAATCTCATTGTTGAAGTCGACGCTAGCTACATTAGAGGAATGCTCAGCAACCCCAATATCCAACCGAATGCAGCTGTCAATCGATGGATTGCAGCTATACTGCTATTCGACTTCAAACTAGTACATGTCCCCGCAAGCAAGCATAAAGGACCCGATGGCCTTTCGCGACATGAACCAGCCCTGGGCGAAGAAGAACACGATGACCCCGAGGATTGGGTTGACAGTGCGCTATCCCTCGGCATCTGGGTGGTGAGCTGGTTTGACACATTCCCCACTGACGCGCACCGCACAGACGCACTCGTGCTCTCGCTTGAGACCTCCGATGACGATGATGACTTCGTTCGGCGTGCACGCCCTCGCCGCGACTGCCGCCTTCCCACGTGATTTAGCACCGACGAGTTCATCTCCACTGACACATCCCGAGCGCACAGCAGACCACGCCTTGCCGACACTTCCCACTCAACACCACCATTCGACACAGAAGAACCAGATCACAACATCAACATCCCTGATGACAACAACAACAACAACAATGTTATTAACAACGACTTCGACATCAACAAAACCAACAACATCGACAACACCAACAGCACCGACCTCAACAACAACAATGATTCCACCCACATCCTTCCAACCTCTGACTACTTCGACAACAATCACATTGAAGACTCCATACCAATCAAGTTCCCGGCAAACGACAGTGCAAGCAAAGCCGATGCAGAGATAGATCGGATCCGGCAATACCTCCTCTCACGTCGCACCCCTTCCGACTTGCCAGCCGATGCACTCACTCGTTTTATCAGCAGGGCACAGCGCTTCCTCATCGCAGGAGGACGACTATGGCGCCGACAGCACAGTGGCCGACATCAGCTTTATGTGCGACCCTCGGTACGACACGTGCTCGTTCGCGATGCACACGACAAGCTTGGTCACAAGGGCTTCTATTCAACGCGCTGTGCCCTACTCAATCGTTTTTGGTGGCCAGCACTCGAAAGCGATGTCAAGTGGTATGTCCAAACGTGCCATCAATGCCAAATCCGGCAAACCACCAAGATCCGACTGCCACCCACCGTTGATACCCCCGCGCCGCTATTCTGCAAAGTATACATCGACACCATGTTCATGCCGCCCGCAGGAGGCTTCAGGTATATCGTGCAAGCCCGGTGCTCACTCACAGCATGGCCCGAATGGCGCGCCCTTCGTATGGAGACTGGCCACACGCTGGGCAACTTCATCTTCGAAGAGATCCTGTGCAGATGGGGCGCAGTAGGCGAAATCGTTACTGATAATGGTACGGCATACATTGCAGCTTTAGAGTGGCTCGCGGACAAGTACGGAATTCACCACATTCGCATTTCGGCATACAACTCCCAGGCAAATGGCATTGTTGAACGTCAGCATTGCACCATTCGAGATTCCATCTTTAAAGCATGCGACGGCGAGGACTCCCACTGGCTGATGGTTGCCCCCTTTGCATTCTGGGCTGATCGCGCCACAGTTCGCAAGTCAACCAGCTACTCCCCTTTCTACATGGTGCACGGTGTGGAGCCCATCCTTCCCTTTGACCTTATTCAGGCTACCTTCCTTGTACCCGACCTCACACAGCCGCTCTCTACGGAAGACCTCATAGCCATTCGCACCCGCCAGTTGCAGAAACGCCCAGATGACCTTGCCTCCATACACAACCGCATCCTTGCCAGCCGTCACTCCTCAGTCCGCCAGTTCGAGAAGCAGTATGCGAACACCATCTGCGATCTCAATTTTACACCAGGATCTCTCGTTCTTGTACGCAACACCAATCTGAATATGGACAAGATGAAGCCGCGATACCTTGGACCAATGGTTGTGCTCCAACGCACCCGCAATGGTGCTTACCGCCTTGGCGAACTTGATGGCGCGATTTCCAAACTATGCTATGCAGCCTTCAGACTTATCCCCTACTATGCGCGCTCACAGTCTTTTATTCCAGTCACACACGTCGTGGATGGTGATGACCTTGCGTCCCTCAAATTCGATGACACCCTGGCAAGAGGTGCAGATCCGTGCGGTGATGAGTCGACCCAGGAGGGTCGAAATTTAAACCCCCAGGGAGGTGTAAGGATGGAGTATGCGTTGACCTCAGAAACGAGTCCTGTGACCCACAACGCCTTATCTCTGAGCGCGGATCTGCCTTCGCGCTTCGTGTGAACATCTCGTGTGTGTGCTGACGAATCCACGTGACCCGTTGTTCTCCACGGCTCACTCGCCGTCATCGCCTCCTCACCCACTCGTTGCCGCCGCCATCCACCGCCTTGCCGCCCCTCACCTTGTCCATTTCCGGTTCTATCGCCTTGTCAAGCCTTGTGTTCAAGTTCTGTACCGAAGACTCTCGGATCGCCCACCACCCTCGCTTCAATGACAACACATGTTCCGCCTTGTCACCTTGTTTTCCCTTGTCATCGTTAAATCCCGCTTTCCTTATCTTTCCCTTCTCCCCTGCACACACTCCTTCAGTTTCCCTTTTTCGCTCAGTCCGACGGCCCAAGCACAAACACCGTTGACGCTCTGACCACGCGCCCGCAGTCGCGCCCCTTGAGACAACACTCTTTACCCCTCAAAATTGAATACTAAACGTTCTTTTTGATTACATCGCCACACGGGAGTGTCACCAGCGAAGCACATTCCCTTCTTTTCCCTTTTTCTTTACTCACTACTATTCATAGCATACTTGTTCTACCTTGCTGTCGTCGACGTATAAATACACATCGCCCGCCTCGCTGAACAGCAGGCAATCACGGCCCCATTTCCCCTCTATTGTGTGCTCGTTTCTCTCTTCCCTTTTGCTTTATCGGCTTCGAATCGGCAACGCAGCGGTCCCATCGAAGTCAACTGTGTTTCTTGTACGTTTCTCTTTCTTCTTCAAACGCTAACACTCTCACTAGGTCGTTTACGCGATCTCGCATACCCTCCTGCGGTCGCACAAGTAACACCTGTCTATCCGCCTCCCCGATACGCTCCATCGCGCGTCCCCCTTGTCAGGCGTGACCCTGGTTCTATTCCGCTTATTTCCTCCTTCCCGAACTCACGGCGCGGACTCACCGTCAGCGCTACAGATGGTTCACTGGGCGGTAGCGGTGGCAAGTCTGGTAGGGATGATGGGTTCAATGGTAATGGTCACTTGGCCATAGGTAGGGTGATAAGGAGGGGGTCTGATGATGAAGAGAAAAATGGGGGTGGATTGTAACAAACAGACATGAATCTGAAAGCAGTGTAGGACAGATAAGGGCAAGCAGTGTAATTTTTATGCACAAGAGAGGGCTATGTACAAGTATGCTAATGCAGTTATTACATGCAGAGGTAAGGAACAACAAATGGAGGAATTTGCAATTTGCAAAATCATTCTACTGGTGACAAGAACTGAGTGGTGAGGATGATGAGAAAACATCAAGAAAAAGGGGAGAGTGAATTACAGGCAAGCCTCAGACACTGCTTAAGGACCATTAGTGTTTGAATAGTCCCTGGCTACAAACTTGCATGGCATAGTGAAATTGTGTTGCAGCCACCAGAAAATATTTGTTTGACAGCAACAGCTGATCCTGGCAAAGAGTAGGATAAGCATTCCAAATTGCATAAAAAGACAAAAGGAAAACATACCAGAAATTGAAAGTATGTCCCTAGCAAGGCAGTAGAGGTTCGGAAATTGTGCCTGCCACCCTACCCACCACTCAAGGGGTTTACACAAGTTGAAATCTTCATACACAGCTTGAAATAGTTCTCAAGTTCATCGCTTAATGCTGTATCCTTCTTCTTATACCTTGATATAAAGTTAACATTGGAAGGGGACTTATTGGAAGCAGACTGAATGGGGTTAGTGGATTGGGAGGGGGAATCAGCACAGCTGGAATAGTGCTAGATGTAGTGGGCATGAAGCAGGGACTTCAAAGATTCAACATACCCAAGGAGGCCTGGATTATTTGCATAGTCCTCAGAGATACCTTCAGCCATCCTAGCTGCCTCTACTGGCCTATACAATAGCCTTGTGTGGCAGCTCATTTTGTACTTGATAGGCCAATGCAAGCAAATTGCTCAAATATAATTGTGCATGTAATTGGCCCATAGGAGGGCTTGCATGCAACTTCTTATAGGCTGCTGTGGGCTGACTCAAGCCCATCAAAATGCGGGGCCAATGTGAGATTGCATATGCAATTGGCCCATGGGAGGGCTTGGATTGGATTTCATACAGGCTGCTGTGGGCTGACTCCACCCCATTGGTAAGAGGTAATTCATTCAAAATGTGGGCCAATGCAAGCATTTTCTTAGCAGCCATCCTACCTACCCGCACAGTAGTCTTATATGGCAGCTCATTGCATGCTTGATGGGGCAATGCAAGCTAATTGACCAAATATGATTGTGCATGCAACTGGCCCATGCAAGTGCTTCACATATGATTTCTCACAGGCTGCTGTGGGCCAACTTGAGCTCATCAACAAAGGCAATTTATTTATAACATGGGTTAACTTGAAGCTATTGGTAGCACTGCTTCAGGTGCAAATCTGAGCCATCACAAGATCACCAGCAGTATCAGCCAGCAGGCCACCCCCACATCATCAATATTGCTGGTTTGGATTGATTCTTGGCCATTGTGAGCTAATCCACAGTATGCAGTTTGGCAGGTGGTGGGTAAATTCGACACAATTGGCAGCATGATGCTGGGCCATTTTGAAGCCATTGGCAGCATAAAATGCTGGGCCATTTCAAGGCATTCAACACCACAATCTGTTTTTGTATAACAGTAGTATAGGGTGTTTTCAGAATATCAGTGGGTGTTTGCTATGATACCAAAACTCTTAAAAAAACCTTTTTTTATTTTTGTGTATTTATTTTATTGACCCCATATAGGTAACCAGCAGATCTTCATACTGGGCCCACTCATAACACATGTCAGCTTTCATTCAGTTGGCCCATGTGGGCTTTTATAAAGGCATGGGCACAATTGCGCATGGGCTTTTATGCATACATGGTCTATATATTACTGAATTATGTGCACACACAGCACCAGATGATATGTGTGATGCAATTTCTGGAATTTGTGGAGAACAGTAGTGGTCTGAACATGATTTTGATAAATTTTGTTTAATACAATTAGTTTTCCTTTGATAGCTTTCTAATTGGGTCAAATAAATGTCTATTTATTAGATGGTATTCAACCCCATTTGATTGTATTCAATTTTATTTGATCTGATTAGATCCATTTTTCACTGGGTTTTAGGGCTTGGGTGTCCAGGCTTTTGGGCTTTGAGCCAGGCCATGCAAAACACTAGGTTTGGTGAGCTGCATCATATTGAAGCACATCACATAGCATCAATGGATTCCTTGTTGGGCCTGACCCCCAACCCAGAAAACCCACACCCTAAGCAGGGGTGTGGGTTTTTGTTGGATTGGGGTCAGGGTGGGCCTCGGGTGATACCAGGGGTTACCCCTGCCAATCCCTATCAACACACCTCTGGTATTCACATTTCTACCATCTTTGCTTTCTACATATAGATGAGCTGATACATGCCCATGCAGTCTAGTTAAAATGTGTACATAAAGACTCTGCTGATCTCGAAACCTTCCGGAATGTTCTAAGCATTCAATTAAAACCCCATCATTCAATCAGCGAAACTCAGCAAACACTAAGCTTGTCAAACTACTCACCTCGAACGCCAGCAATCCGTCCTCGCACAACATCGTCCACGGGCTCTCCGAAGCATCCTGGAGCACCCGCGGCAGCGGTACCTCCTTCGTTACGCATACAAGGGCTCGACGTCGTGTTTGCACCCCTTGCACCTGCTGCATCTCCGAAAACGGGCTCGGGACTAGCGCGCACCCACGTACGAGCGTCGCGCCGGCGGCGATGCCAGCGGTGCCAGCTGCGGCAGCGGTTGCGGTTGTGGTTGCGGCTACGGTTCCAACGCCCACAGTGGCGCTGCGCGCGATGCGGCCGGGATGATAGTCTGTCACGACGATGGATTCCTTGCTTAGCGACGCGCCCAGGACGCGCATCCCGCATGCGCGCGGACGACGGATAATATCCGTCCGGTCGGGGACTCGTATGAGGTGTACACCATGCGGACCCCACGCCTCCCACGGGACCTCGACAGGAGGTCCGCGGGTGAATCCAGAAAAACCATTGGCCGATGGGGGGTGAGTGGCGATGTAGGTGAGGAATGTGGATGCGGGGGCGTATAGCTCCGCCGTTTCCCCTATTCCCTCCACCCAGTTGTCGTCTGCCACTTCCACGGCAACAACTCGGTCCCTCGGATCCATGTGGAAATATCCGCTTGGAGTTGTGGGCTGGGAGAATGATGCGGTGTTGCTGCTGACTCGAACATGGCGGAAGGTGGTGGGGCCCGTCTGCACAGGGAGAGCTACATGAAAACAATATGAATTCGTGTAGACTTCGTTTACGACTGCGGCCGCGGGTGACTCAAAATCGTATACAAGCAGCGTTAGCTCGTAATCCTGCCTAGGTCGGAGTGTGGAGTCAACTTTTGGAGCCGGTATCAGAAGGTGGGTCTCGTCGAGGAAAGCGACATCACGTCCGATCCATGAAAACCAAGGTCGCTGACAACGAAGTTAGTGGAGAATGCAACCTGGATTGGAAGAATCCTAAGGGGGATACACTTACGATGGCCGCCACTTGGCTTCCTGTTTTCCAATTCCACACGATGATTGTCCCTTTGATTATTGGTGGCGATACGTGTGAGTAAGGCTGTGACCAGCTGTGCTCGTGCATAATTCCAGCTATATGGTCACAGCAGACAGCTGGCGTTTCGGCCAACGCATCCGATGTACCTGATCCCATATCAAACGCACCCGAATGAAGCGCCTGGGGGTGAACGTTTCCAGTTGACAAGCCGCGCACATGGAACTTGCTAGCCCTGTTGGAGACCCTCCTTCGCTATAATCTTTAATATAACAGCACTGATTGGCACGTACCTATGAAACAGAAGTAGATCCTGGGCAGAGTCGATACACAGATCCGATATCTCTCCAAGGCCGTTCAACTCCCAGCTGTCCCCGGGAATTCCTCGTAGCTTCGATGGGACGCGCAGAAGGAACAACCGATTGTCAAGTCCAGGGGAGCCCAAGGTGCCATCGGACTGCCTCAGAAACCCAAGCACGCCCCCGGAGATAGCGGTAGGGAGATCTCGCGCAGCCTCGTGTGTTATGACACGGCCATCGGACCATGCCACTTCTCTCCATGCGGCCTCATGCTCGTGTAGCATTTGCAGTCGTTCTGCCGTGCCATGGAAAAGTGCCGTTGATAGGCCATCCTGCATTCCACAAGCGGAGAGCGAGATTATATATTGTAGAGCTAGTGTCCCCTTGATGAGGACGTAGAATGTACGGCAAGCCTGTGGTGCTTCTCGTAAAGAAGAAAATCGATGAGCAGGCATCGCTAGCCACTCACCCTCTGACAGGCCACGAGCGTCCTGTGGTCTCCGTTCACCAGTATCTCGGTGATGAGCTCGTCGGGGAGCGACAGAATCTGACAATCATGACTCATGAGTATGATAGGGGAACTTGAAGGGGGGCAAGATTACAAGTATGTGAGGAGGATATGGTTTTGAATTCCTAGACTGGGGAAGACATGGATGTATTCCAACGCCGCCCGTGGATGCGTCAACCGATTCGGTTCGGAGTCCTCGCTGGCATCGTCATTGTTGTCATCAGTAAAAGTACGCTGTTGGGTGCTGTACACACTATGAACACCATCACTTTCGTGGCGACGAAATGGCATTGAAATTCGCCCCGGAGTCTGTTGTTTGAGTCGAAACACTTTCCACAACCTGTCTTAGAGATCTTGGAGATCAATGACGATGTTTGGGCCACAAAGGCTAGGGATAATTGTAAAGTGGGCTGTTGCTCAAGAACGGGACATTTGGTCCGCCATACAATTAGGGCTGCGTGCCGTCACCGTAGTAGTACGGCCCCACGACCGCACTAATTGTACGGGTCCTCTTACCGTTCCGGTTTTTAAGCTGAAATTTCAACCAGGCAAAACGTGCCGCGGTTTCGTTGCGGCCATTGCCGAACCAAATCATGATCATGTGAGCCAGGATCATGTGAGCTTTATGTGGCTTTGCAATTGGAGCGTGGCAAAACTTTCCGCGATTTCGTTGCGGCTGTTGCCGGATTCTCCTTCCAACTGGGCAAAACATGTGTGTTTTCATAAACTCGTAATTTTGCGGCAAACTCCTAATTTCTAGCCATCGTCCGAATCACCATCTTTGCCCCTCCAACACACCACCACCATTTTGACAAAGTGGCTATTCTTGGCCTCATGCGAGGGCCACCTCGCCCGCGAGTCAGCCCCATTACCACACTGGGGGATCCGCTGGCGAATATATACCCCGGCAGTTGGGATAGCATCGAGGTGTGTATTTCGGTTGCATAGGTAAAAAAAAAAAACTACTAGTCGCCAGCCAGCCGTACAAAAACGGCCGTTTACGACCATAAGCCAAGGCTTCTACTCACACGGTGGTATGACGTCCTCTGCAATGCAGGACGACGCCGCGCCCGGATGGCCTCAAATCGAAGACGGGTGGACTTCTTGACGACAAGATGGCAGATTTGGGCAACGAATGGATGGGTAACAGGTGCGCTGTTGTCTCGTGATTGGGTTCCGCTTCAGACTGGTGGTAAAGTTTGTTCATGTCATTCGTGCTCGCTATCTGCCATGCTTGGGCCTGCCTCTCACTGTCTTTGTCTCCCCCCGCGCTCTGTCTCTCTCACCTTTCTTCATCCTCTCTCAATTCCCTGGGTCAGACTTGACGCTGCGCTCGCGATGGAACAACACCAGGCCATGCTCCTGCCCGACATGCTGGGCGAGGCAACGGAGCAGCTTGCGGTCGTCGTGCGGGAGGATCAGCTGGCCGAGGCTCTCCGGCGATGCCAGGAGACACGCACCGGGGAAGACGTGCCAGTTGCGCAGCTGCTGTGGCGGCTCGACTCTGGGCGATGCGGGCAAGTTGCTCGCTCTCGTTGATGGTGCTACTGCTTTGAGGTCGGATGGTGAGGTGGTGTGTCGTAAAAACCTGTTTATTATGTACAACACAGCGGAAATTTCAAAATCTGGCATTCAGAGTCTAAGGAGTCAACGATGTACGACATAGTCCAATACGTCCTCTCATCAAATGTATATTCAATTTGAGCCACCATGGAGGGTTTTGAGAGATTGCCGTCCCATCAATATTCCAAACATGTTAAGCTCGTCACACATGTAAGTTTTGGGTGGAATAGAGTCTCTCTTTGACTGGGCCACCTACCCCAATGTCAGTTAATACAACGACTATGAATCACCAGCTGACGAACACGTTGTGCGACACATTTTTCGCTCTGATGCATCCTGCTTTCCGTGAAGTCGATGAGAAGAAACTTGCCATCGTCCATCCGTACAACATTCCGAGGTTCTAGGTCACCATGCGCTATTCCAAGACGGTGAAGGTCGTACACCAACATGAATATTTGAAGTCTGTAAACGGTCGCGGACCATTATGTCATTACACAGGTACAATGTAATAACCACCAGCTTACCGTTCTTGTGGCGTCAGGTGGTCCCACGAATCAAGAATAGTGTCGTGTAGATCGAGGATGAGAACGTCAATGTATTTCCCTTCAAATGCGCCGTAGCAACGTGGAGCGATCCGATCCTGCAACTGGCCAGATTGATATGCCTTTTCCAAGGTAATGTAAACGTCGACCTCATTGCGGAATCGCTTTCGAGCTTCCATGTCGGTGGAACGAAGCACCTCAACAACTTTGACAGCAAACGGCTGTTCGAAATCGTCGAAATGGCACTTCCAGACACTGCCAGTCGACCCATGACCTATAAAGCGGGTCAACCACAAACGTCTGCCATTGTGGACAAATGGCGGAAGCTCGAAGATATTGTTCGGAAAAGGATGTAGATGGATCCAAATCTGAGATGGCTCAGGAGATAATGGGGAAGATGACGAAATCTATCGAGATGAACTTCAGATGGCCCGTTGAGAGAAAGAGTAGCATAGGAAGGTCGTACCATTAGAGCGTCTTTCTTGCTTGTATCTTGTGCGAGTTTACGCGTGACTGGACGATGCCCAGCTGACCCTTGACCGGAACGACCCCTATATTCTCCTGAGCCATCGTCGGTATCGGAAGTGGGTGAGGCTCCTTCCTCTGCTTCGTCTACTGCGTTGAGGGTCTGGCTATTACTATCATCGAACACACTAGCCTCAACGACGACCCCTCGGACAACGGACAAGATGGCGCCTAGGAATGCTCGAAAAGGGACCGACGAGTCCTCTATGGTAATCAACGGCGAGAAGGCCAGGAACGGATTCTGGCCGACCCTTTTTACGAGGCGCGTCACAATCCAGTAATTGTGGCAGGTTAAAAATAACCACTCTTTCTGCCGTAAACCGAGATAGAGAGCAGCCTGGAATGCATGTTGAGACTTTATTCTCTGATGAGAAATCACATACCAACCTTTGAAAATATCTTGGAGACCAGAGTTTTACTGCCAGACACCCACGTCATCTCAATAGAATTCGGCGGTAGCAGGTTGCCAAGCATATCCATTACGCTTGGTGATTTCGCCTCGACGAGGACCACGACATTGTTGTCCACGAGTGCGTGGAAGTCCACAATAGACCTCGCCCCTTCAACCCTCTGTTCTGCCAGCACTAGAAAATCGTATCGACCATAATCCCATAGACATTCTGTTGACGCCTTGAAAACACCGAGGTCTAATAACCTCTTGCTCTGACCCAAAGGCTCAACTCGAATTCACGAGGAACTAGTATTATGCTTACATGGGCCTCATCTGGATTCTTCATCCATGTCCTGTTCACCCTACCATCCCCGGGCACAAGTAAGGTAGGTAGGAAGAGCGGTGATAGAGAGCGTTGTGAACCCTCATTCAAGGACGCATCGCCAAGGATTGTTTCTAGGGTATCACAGAGCTTCTTGCCAAGATCGTCGTCGCGCACAGCGCGGAGCGCCTTCCATTCGTCCTCGAGGCTTCCGACTTCGAGGTCGGATATATCAGTCGAGGCAGCGGTGCCACTAATCGAAGGGTTGGGAAAGGGGAACTTCGCATTTTCGTTCAGAAAGTGTTGGAATGTCGTCATAGAGTTGGAGGGGTTCGAAGATGAGAGGAGAGGGACTTCAAGATGAGAGGAGTTAGTTGCTCACGCCACTTACGCACAAATTCACGTGATCAAGATTGCTGACTGGCCACCATTACTCCACCATTTCGGCACACCACCAAATACAATAAAATTTTACTTTACATATCTCAGCACTTCACCATACCTCACTAAAGTGAAATAGGACCGTCCCAATGTGGGTGCCGGGGGCGCCAGCCTAAAAAGGGCTTATGACTAAGCTGGGATGAAAACCCTTTGGGATGAGCTTATGTAAGCGAAAACAAACACAGACCATGGCTCAAGCACCACAACCCTTACATAAGCAAAGAAGTGCAGCACCCTCAAGGCCTCAACAACCCCCAACAATCCTTAGCTAAGCAACAAAGTGTACCACACATGCTCAAACACAACAACCCCTACATAAGCAAAAAAAGTGCAGTACTATATCACAGATGGAATGTCTGCACAAGAGTTCAAAAGCAAAAGAGATTATGAACTGTGCTCCCAAGATAGTTGGGAGTGCAAGACAAAGCTTAAGTTGAAGGACAAAGCATGAGGTGAAGTCATGCATTTGTTGTTGGGTATGATGTCGTTAACGTGCTTGTTAGAGGTGAGTGGGTGCGTGAAACGCGTGTGGTTATTGTGGCCTAGCAAGGTCACAAACTAACTCAGTATGCACGCGGATGGGGCATCAACTGTGTATTTACCTAGCAAGGTCACAAACTAACTAGGGGGAATGAGTTAAGGAAATAACGAGTGTAACGGGCATTAAGCTCACCTCAGTATGCACGTGGATGGGGCATCAACTGAGGTGGCAACAATGTGGGATGCTGTGTATATGAATGAACAAGCGGGGCTCGTAACTGTAAGGTACCGAATACAAAAGGGGCAGTAAACGGATGCAAATATATGGAACGTATCATAACTGAGACTAGTGTGCCGTGCACAGTCAGTTTGGTCTGTAATTAAAGGAATAGGCTTGAGGCCCCAAGGCCCTGAGTTCTGCTTCCGCGACATATGAATCAGCACAAGGACACAGCATGATGTCTAAGGCAGTCAAGGGTCCCAGAAGAGGGTGCAGACATACAGGTTGGATATAGAAGTGTTGCAACTTGCAGGTGGTTGGATAGAGGTTGTGAGATGTACAAGATGTCAAATGCAGACAAAAAGAGGGAGAGAGAGAGGGCCACAGTTGCCTAGCTTTTACCAGGGCTGGGCTGAGGTATTTATATGGCAAGACCAAGATGAGAGGCAACAATGTATGCTATGCAGAGAAGGAGTGAGTGGGGGAGAGAAAGGAAGGAAAAGTTGAAGTTGAATCCTGCCAGCAACAGACTGCACAGCATCATATGCAGAAGGGGGAGTCCTGTTACAATCCAACCCCATTTTTCTCTTCACCATTGGATCCCCCTTCCATCACAATAGCTCCTGCAACCAAACCTCCACCTATATTTCCAAGCACCATACCACCAGAACTCATGGGCAAGCAACTATTACCATTGAACCCACTGTCCTTAGAGGACATGCCACCAGCACTACCTGAACCTATGTGGACCCAGCTGTCCCAGGTCACCATAACACAACCACCATCCCCTGCTATGTCCATCTACCCACCCTTTGACTTGCCCCCAGTTGAGCCTCTCATCCCTATCCCATGGAACATCCATAGACGGGAGTACTTGTTACAATCCAACCCTATTTTTCCTCCTACCAATGGACCCCACCCCCATTGCCACTACACCTGCAGCCAAATCCCTACCTGTCCTACCACCGCTACCGCCTAGTGATCCATCCAAAGACCTTACCACATAACCTCCTATGCTGTCACCTATCTAGCCACCAGTTGAGCCCCTTGTCCCTATCCCATGGAACATCCATAGACAGGAATACTCCTTGATGGAGATGTACCAAGAGCTACCAGTAGAGAACCCACTGGAAGACCCAGATAGTCCCATGGAGGATGCACCACCTTTAGAGCCAGAACCAGTCACCCACTATGAACCTGATGTCCCTGAAGGTCATATGCATACCTTGTCTCCCCAAGAGTCACCCATTGAGCCATGGCAGAGATGGCTTAGTCATAGCAACAGTCCTATGTCCCGCAAGCACTCCCTATTGCCTACCAGTCCCTCTTCTGCACCTATACAACAACATACCAGTCAAGAAGGCAGTTACCAGTCAATCACCCCTGCAGCCTCATCATCCATGGCTGGCACCTCGCCCCAGAGTCAAGGCTACCAGTCGACATCCTCAGAAGAGTCCACAGACAATCCCCCAGCCACGCAGAGCTCTGCAGATGACATGGATAATGACATGGCCCTTAATTGGGTCTCCATCAAAACCAACTACCATAAAGGGTAGCTGCTTACTCTAGATGCCCATTAGACCATAATGGGCATGCAGCAACCAGATCACCTCAGATCAATCTCAAACCTTGTCATCATGATCACATCATGACTCAGCTTCTATTTGATTGGACCCCACTTCCCATTGTTCAACCCTTAAGGATAGATTAGGCAATTCCCTAATCTCTCATTCGCTCTTGCTCATTCTCTATTGTTCGACTCATACAGACTGCAGCACTTGTCTGTGGAACATCATACAATACAGACAGCCCCCTCCTGACCAGAGGTACCTACCTTAGTGATCTTGGTCTGTGCGCAGACCCACCTGTATATAAGCACCCTGTATTTCAACAGTCAAGCCCTAAGCTTGACTTGATTATCAATATCAACATTCTTGAAAGCCTCCCTTGTGCCCCCCCCCCCCTTGCCTCATCCCTTATATAAGCCACTCTGAGTTGTCTCTAGCAACACTAGAGACTGTCTACTCCTTCAAGTACTTGCTACCAGTTCAACCTTAGTACAAGTTGTGCTATCAAGGCCTGTTGAAGCCTTAACACAAGTCAAGCTTTCCTATTGACATACCAGCTTGGTGAGTAGACAACCACCACAGACAACCACACCCCCTACCCCCATTCCATTACCCCATACATTAGTGCTGGTGGTTCTGCAGTCCACAACTTTGTGAATCTATTGTATAAGATCTCCCTTACCCAGAGTTGAAAATCTTGTGTAGGAGGATCAAAGCACCCTCATGGGTGTTGAAGTGGAAAGAGTGTATAAACCAAACTAAGCCTTGGGTCATACACATTGTTATCCCTCCACACAGAGAAGACCTTGGTTCATCCAAATCCACAACACCCATCTATCTATCCTCCTCCTACCCACCCATCCAAAGACATCATGACAACACTTATAAACAATATGAAGACATATGCTATGGTTGCTGCCACAAGATGCACACCCCATATCCAAGACCAGAAGGCCACTGGTAGATCAAAAGGCATCACAGTTACAGGATGCTTGACCACTGAAGTCAGAGTGATCAAACCAACAACAGATCAGTTGTACCAGGGCACCACTGGATCACCAACAGGAGTAGTGTTACAATCCTGAGCCCTATTTTTCATTTTCTGCCTTTCCCACCTACTTGTTTTGCATGCTTGGTCACTTGTTCCCCACTCATTCCCTTACATGCTGCTCAGACCGCCACTGTGTCACCTGACAAGTCACCTGATGAGTCACTTGACCACTTCTCACCCCTTTTATCACATGCCACTGTGCCACAGTCCACAGCCCCTATTGTTCACCCTTTATGGAAGTGCCAGCTTACTATCTCCTATTGTTCACCTGTTATGGACTGCCAGCTCATTGCCAGCTTATGATGGAACTATACTTAGATTGCCAGCTCACTGCCAGCTCATGATATGACCTTACTATACATGGCTCTATTGTTCTGTGACCTCTACTGTTTGTGACATCCTACTTGTATATAAGTGCTGTATACTTTTGATGGTTAGGCCCTAAGCCTAACTTGGTTTTCAATCCAAGACTTGTAGCTTCCACCAGTGAGACTCTCAGAGTCTAAGTCCTATTCCCTGTCACTTCAAAGTGCCATTGAAGCTCTTCCCCTCTTACTTCATTACCAGAACACTCAGAAGTTGTCCTTATCATTGGAGACTTACTTTTTATCAGCATAGGCAACTAGTACCACCCTACTCTTATGATCATTGCCTCAGGAGGATTCCCCACTGAGCAATCCCAGTCATCACCAAACCCAAACCATGCACATCGTGTCTTTAAGCCCCTTGGACCTTAACACAAGTTAGGCTTTCCCTTGAGCTCTTGGAACACAGAGCTACTCAAGTATCATCATGGTGACCACCCAGTCATATGGAACTCTTAACAACAAGTTTATACAAATCTTCAGGAGACAACAGGATGATCTCCCAGTACATGTCAAAGTTAACATATACTTTGACAATCAAGGACCAGGACACCCCAACACCAGGTACTACCTCAATGCTCCAACAAAGACACACACTCCTATTGAATTCATCGAAGCAAACAACACCTACTACTGGGTTAAACTTATCTGGAGACAAGACACTTGGCAAACTAGCCAAAGAGGAATATACAATGCACCACTCATTGGCTGGTGGATCGAATCAGACCCTCAGCACCCAAACTACACATTCTATGCTCAAGAGGCCAGCGTCCCTCTTACTATCGCAGCAGTTACCACAGCACTTCAGCAGCTTCCTACCCACCCCAACACCCCAGATTATCCAACCACAATGGAAGGACAACAAGAGGAAGTTAATGTCGCTACTGGCCAAGCCCAGCAAGATGCGCAGAGGATTAATGTTATCACCAATCCCTCTAATGGTGCTCTCAAAGGAAACCCTCCAACTATGTTTAATGGAGATAGAAACACAACCCACAAGTTCCTTCTCAATTGGGACCTATGGGCAGCAATCAATTGTCTCAATGACACCATGAAGAAGCCCTTCTCCAGAATCATTGCCATGCTCAGTTACATGGACAGTACCTGAGTAGATGCCTGGAAGGAAGAACAACTTGGAAAGCTCAAAGAAGAAATGGACAAAGGGGCCCTGGAGATGGATAAAACCCTCTGGGACAATTTTATCAAAAGATTCAAGCAAGCTTTCACCAATCAGAACCATCGATCTGAAGCCTACCAGGAGCTATGCAAACTCAAACAAGGAGAAAGTCTTGACAACTTATTCACTACCTTCAAGCAGCTTGCACATGAAGCTGGAGTTCCCCTAGATGACAAGGGAACTATTGAAACTCTCAAGCATGCTATGACCAAAGGACTCACTAGCGCTGTCATAATTCCCCCAACTTTGACCCTACTGCAGATAATCCATGGATGTTCAAACAGTGGGAAGAACAGGCCTGCAAATCCCATCTCAAATGGAAGGCAGCAGCTGAGTTCACCCAAACATGTCAGGGACTCTTCCAAGCTTTCAAACTTGCCCCCAAGCAGACCTATGGGAGGGGCAACAACCAAGGAAGAAATGGCTATGGGAGGGGCAACAAATATGGACGACGCACCACCTCTCAAGGAGGATATCATATGGACATTGACACTACTGTCACCACAGATATCAATGCCACTGCTGGTAGAGGACAACAGCACTCTGAAGCCAAGAAAGTGGAACTCATGAGAAGCAACGCATGCTTCTACTGTGAAATCAAAGGGCATTGTGCCAAGGATTGCCACAAGAAACAAGCAGACTGTGGTAACTTCAGCGGCCACCCTGATAACCCCAAAGAACAAACCCTTTGCATGGGAAAACTCACTATGCCAGACTTTCAGAATGTGGACAGTGTTTCTGGATTCCTGAAAGACAACATGGACACACTTGATGAAGATACCAAGCTGGACATCATCCAATCCCTCATGCCAAAGGATTTTTACAAGGCCCAAAACTAGCTGCCATAGTTAGGGCATTCTACCTTGATAGTATCTTTGTAAATATAACAGATTCAATACAAATCAAAGTTCTGATTTTACACTATTGAGGAAAGGCAGAAGAAATGGTTCTACTTGACACTGGAGCAACAGACAACTTCATTGACCACACCACCATTACTAAACTTTGGCTAGGAACAAAACGAGTTGCCCCACAACTGGTACAAAACATGGATGGAACATACAATCAACATGGAACTATTACCCAAGCAGTAGATCTACTCATTTCTCAAGGCAATAGAAAAGAATGAACAAGATTCTATGTTACTAACTTAGGTTGTGACCAAATGATCTTTGGCTACCCTTGGTTCAGGAAATTCAGACCAGACATGAACTAGGAGAACAGCACACTCTGGGGACCACAGATCCAAATTGAAACCCTACTCCATGGTACCCTCCAACATGCAAAGACATGGATCAAACAGAAGATACAGGAAAATGAAGACCTCATTCTCAAGGCACAGCAAGTCAAGTGCACTCCATGGTTGGGAGTTACCCCTTCAGAAATGATGGGAGGCCCAGTGGAAGTCAACTGCACTCATACAGCAGTCAAAATGGCCCATAAGTATGCATCGGAACATAGGAAGGAGGAAGTCACCCTCCTGGAAGAATTCAAATGTTACATGGCATTATTTTTGGATGAAGAGGCAAACAAGTTCCCACCAGCTCAAGGTGATGGAGATCACAAAATCGTACTTATGGACACCACCCCTACCCGCTTCAACTGCAAAGTCTACCTGCTCTCAAGAGATGAGCAGGAAGCAGAGAACAAATTCATCAACAAAAACCTGGAAAAAGGCTACATCGCACCCTCAGACTCCCCCTACACCTACAGCTTCTCTACCTTCATGGTCCCTAAGAAAGACTTGAAGGAAAAGAGATACATCATTGACTATTGCCCCCTCAATACAGTCACCCGAAAGGATGTCACCCCACTTCCCAACCTCAAACAGTGTATTGAAAACTTGCAAGGAATGGAACTATTTAGCAAGTTCGACATCTGCTGGGGCCACAACAACATCCACATATGGGAAGGCAATCAATGGAAAGCCACATTCAAGACACATCAGGGATTATTCAAACCCAAAGTCATGTTCTTTGGGATGAGTAACTCACCAGCCAGCTTCCAACGATTTATGAACAGTATTCTTGAAGAACTATACAAATACTTCGAGAAGAAAGGCATACTCAAAATACAGCACATCCTCCAGAACTACATGGACAACTGTGGCATAGGCACCCTTCTCAAAGACTTCAAATTACATGTTGAGATCATCCACTTCCTATTCAACCTACTTGCACATCATGGCCTACACCTCAAACTGTCAAAATCCATCTTCATGCAGCCACAAATGGACTTCTTAGGTGTCCGAATCTCAAAGGATAGAGCCACTGTCGACCCAGCCAAAGTAGCAGGACTTAGGGACTACCCATGCAAACTAAAGGACAAACAACAAGTTCGCAGATTCTTAGGAGTCGCTGGCTACCACCCCATGTTCTGCCCCAACTTCTCCATTATCGCCACACCACTTACAGCTCTTACCAGAAAAGATATACCCTTTGAATGGGGGCCCAAACAAATGGAGGCCCAAGACAAGCTTATCACCCTAATCACCAATGCACCTATCCTGGCCAGACCAGACCCAGACCGACAATTTGAGCTTGAAACCAATGCATCACAAGTCAGAACAGGAGCAATACTTTATCAACAAGACCCCCCTATCACTAAACCAGATGACACTCAGAAACCAGGACCACAACAACCAATGGGATTCCACTCCCAAAAGTTCACCCAAACCAAGCAAAACTACCCCATCTATGACCATAAATTCCTTGGAGTTATGAGAGGACTTCGCTGCTGGTCCCACTTGCTCAAAGGAACAACCATCCCCATCCTGGTGTATACTGATCATGCAAATCTTAGGTACTACAGAGAGCCCCGCAAAATTGGGCCACATGTTGCTGGTTACTTACCAGAATGCAAGTAATATAACATTCTACTGGAGTACAAACCTGGGGCTACTAACCAAGCAGATGCACTATCTAGGTGACCTGACTATGAAGGACTGAACAAAATCAATGAAGACGTCACTGTATGGCCAGACCAATATTTCTGCAACCAGCACACTTCAATCCATATATTCAATATGGACAGCATAGGCAACAATTTGGACTCAAGAGTCAATCTAGCACAATATCAAAATCAAGAAAAACTCAAGCAATGGGCACCAGTTCACAACCTATCCCTACTGGACAGCACTCACTGGCACCATGGAACCACTCTAGTTGTTGTGGCAGACAATGACCTTAGGAGGGAAGTAACATCCCTTTTTACAACCACGAAACCACTGGACATGCTGGAATTACCAAAACCCTCCAACTTATTTCGCCCTACTACTGGTGGCCTGGCATGAAAATCTTCATAACTGAGTACATCAAAGGCTGCGCTACCTGCTAAATGACAAAAGTCAACACTCATCCCACTCATCCCCCTATGTTCCCAATCACCCCAGCTGAAAATGCTTGACCTTTCAAGACCATCGCCATAGATTTCATCACCAAACTACCCCAGTCAGGAGGATATGACACTATCCTTATGATCACTAACACAGACTGCTCAAAAGCATCTATATTCATCCCCTGTAATGAAGCAATCAACTCTGAAGGAGTCACTCTACTCTACCTGAACAATGTTATCCCACACTACAGCATACCCCACAAGATAATCTCAGACCATGATGTCTACTTCATATCCAAGTTCTTGACAGAACTATGCCATATCCTGAATATCCACCAAAATATCAGCACAGCTTATTACCCCTAGACAGACAGAGCCAGTGAAAGAACTAACCAAACCCTTGAACAATATCTATGGGTATTCTGTGGCATGCAACAGAACAACTGGCACACTTGGCTACCTCTTGCTCAGTATACCAAGAATTCCTGGCCCTCAGCTACAACAAAGAAAACCCCATTTGACTTACTTATTGGTTATACCCCACAAGTACATTAGCCAACCAGAAGAACAGACATCCCATCCCTTGAACAATGACTCTTATCTATCAATGAAGCCAGGAAAGCTGCCCAAGAGGCACAACATAAAGTGCAAGAATCCTGGATCAAAGAATGACCATGCCATTCACCATTCCCTGTCAAATCCAAAGTCTGGCTAGAAGGAACAAATTTATAACTACCAAGCAACATCACACCCAAGTTATCACCAAGGAGATATGGACCTTTCAAGGTAGTCTCCCAAGTATCCAAAGTTGCATACAAAATCAAGTTACCCCCTACCTGGAAAATCCATGATGTATTCTATGCCTCTCTCCTCAAGCCATACAAAGAAACCGATCAACATGGCCCCAACTTCCTGGAACCGCCACCTGACATTCTAGAAGGCAAACTGGAATGGGAAGTCAAGCAAATCCTCAAAGAAAGACTATTCAGTCATTGGAAGAAGAAGCAATACCTTGTGCACTGGCAGGGATACTTGCCAGCTTATGATTCCTGGGTTAACTCTGAGGATCTCCATGCTCTGGAGTTATTAGCAGACTTTGAAAGTCAACCAAGCAGTATAAGAACCCTTGGAACCTCAGACAATATTCCCTATCCCCAACTCCCATGTCTTCAGTCAACCACAAGCTCCCCAGTACAGGATTTGCCACCTCTACCATCTTCACCTTGGGTACTGACAATGGTATCATCCTCATCCACATGCACACCCATGACAATCAGCTCTACTTCTTTGGAACCTTTGTCCAATGTGGACACTTCAATATCCAATTCCACTGGACCACCTGGCAACCAAGAGAGACCCTCAATGCCATCGACATCAACCATGAAGCAGTCGTGGTCCCAGTTGATAATGAAGAACCTATCCTCCCCATTCCCATTGAATACCAGGCATTCCCCTTTGCACCACACCCCCCTCAGTACCATCCCCGAAACCCTACAACCCATGTCATCCCAGTTAATGAATCTAGCAACAATAGCAGCCACAAAACAGCATCTACCCCCCAAGTACCAGAAAATACCCTGCTCCATGTTACCAACCCCAACTCTCCTACCCCCACAGAAGAAACAGAAGACGACAACCAGTCAGAACAGTACACCAATGCTAGACTCCTTGACCCAGACCACCTCCTTCACATTGCTCAAGAAGAAGTGTGAGGAATGTATCAAAGATATGATCAGACTCAGTGACAAGTGGACTGTCTTCAGCACTTGGTTCAAGAACACCACAGTTGCCAAGATGTTCAGAAAGAAAGATAGCAACACCACCCTCTACCTTTACCACTTCTATTGCTGCCTCTATGATATGGTTACCAAGGGATCTCATTCAGTGGAGCCCACAGCGTTTCAATTGTCTTGCCATCTATTTGCTGGCCACCTTCAATGAAGCTGGGCGAATACCTAGCAAGGCAGGTATCCCGATGCCCATGGATATGGAAGAGGCCAATGCCCAATCTGAGCTCCAGGCCATCAGGAATCTTGAGATGCGTGCTGCCGTTCACCCTGTCCTTCATATGAATGCTCCATTGACACATGACATCGTAGCAAATGAGGGCCGCCTCTATGCCGCCCATGTTAAAGTTGAGGGCTTTGAATATGGAATAGTCCATGTTTTTCTGACTGTCAGGGTCTCAATTTTACATGGCATGCTAGAAGATATGTAAACTCACGCTTCACCCCTTTGAAAATCAACTACAGAGTCTGGCACAAAGGCGCCATGTATGCATGCCATAGCCCCAATTCCAGTTGATTTAAGATGGCCGCCATGCTTGTTCACATTGTTGACTGCATGGTGATCATGGCATGTTGATCTCTGTCAGAGTGTGAGTAAATGCCTGCTGAAATGCAAGAAATAGAGCTGACCTGCCGCCTCTCAACTGCCGACTTCAGGTGCAACTCGTACGGGCTTTTCCTGACCATAAACCCAGTTCCGTCAGAAAGCGGGACATCATTTTCAGGGTTCCTCATCCTCATGTGCTCCGCTTGGAAGTTGCCATCCATCATAAAGCCTCACATGAAAAGGTTTTTGCTGAAACAAAATGTCAGCAGCTTTCAGGTAGCAAATATCTATAGACCCACCTATTTTCGTACTCTCTCCAATCTTCAGGGAGGTTGATTCCAGGTTGTGCGCACAGAGCACAGAATGTAGCCATCGAACCAGGCTTCAGATCTTTGTTTTCACCGTACCCAAAACCGAAACACTTTCAAGTAATCAGAGTTCTCCACAGTCTGCTGACCCTCAGTAGCTCTCTGTATCGGTCCTATACTGTAGGTTAATATACCATCGGCAGATATGCTGGCCTAACCCACCGGCACAGCATTTTGAAACTCATCACTTGTCAACCTCCTTAGGCGGCTATAAAACTGGCTTGGGGTTGTCTTGCACTCAAGATTATCTAGGTGGAACTCTTCTAGCACCCGAAATGTAAATGCAGTCTTGGGATTTCGAAATGTAGCTGGAAAGAGTCCTGCTGCCATCAGCTGCATGTCATGCTCAGGAGCATCAAGGCAGCAACACCACCTGACACCGATCTCATGGATGCCAGATCTATCAATGATGGTGATTACTGGGTTGCCATCTTTGTCATTTTTGCCAGGTCTTGAGCTGCCAAAACCCAGCTGAAATGCATCCTGATCAATAGCCGCTGGATATTCGTCTGCCAGAATGTCGTCGCTACTGCCCTCAAATTCTTCCTCATAATCGAAATCCACCTGTAACTGCGTTATTGAATGGGATTATAGCATAAATGGCTTCATCACTCACCTGTTGATTTGGGCATGAACCCCCTGAGTGCCCTAATTGCAAACACACCCCAACCTCCCGCAACCACGATGGCACGAAGTATGTTCTGACCCATTTTTGAACTCTGTGAAATGGGAGTAGTTGGTGTGACTTTCGGCAGCACTCCTTGCAGAGTACAAGTGCAGGAAAGCAGTCGGAGCACCTCCACTCAAACAGAGCAGACTTGCAGCTCTGGCATGCAGTCGTCGCCGGAATGCCCTCAGATTCCAGTAGGCAGTGTAAGTAAGGACCAATTGGAGCTACTAAACCCCTCGAGCAGGCCCTCAATGCCTATGGACGTGAGAATGCCAAACCCCCACTCGCCAGCCGGATTACCAGCAACTCATACAACAATAATCGTACCTCGCCCCCGCAGACACGTTGCAGAATCTGCAGGCTGATGAATCACTACATGCACGATTGCTGATTCAAGGGCAAACCGAAATGCGCGACATGCGGAAGGTTCGGACACAAAACCAGAGATCACCACAACGCTGGCGCTGGCGAGAATACAAACAATGATGGCAGTGGGGGAAACCGTTACAACACGAACAAAAGACCTTGAAGGGAGGCAAATAATGCCGGCAGCTCCATAGTGGAGGTGAATGCTGCCAAGGAGGAGCACATCGCATTCATCGCCGACGTGGCCGATGACGATGATATGGACATGGACACCAAGACATATGATGATGCCAAGTACCATAACTTTGACCATGTCCCTAGCTCTACAGAAATAGACTTGCGTTTGATCTACTACGAATGGCTGGCGGACTCGGGAGCTACTTCCCATATCACACACAGGTGCGACGCCTTTGACACTTACAAACCCATACCACCTGTGCCCATAGCTGGTGTAGGGGGCACGAAGGCACACGCAATCGGACAAGGAAATATAAAACTTAAATCCAAGTGCGATAATCGCACATACATTCTCAAATTAAAGAATGTACTACATGTACCTAAGAACAAAAACAACTTAATCTCCCTTGGAAAATGGGAGAAAGACAAACGCAGCTATAACACTTGCAATGGTACAATTACTCTCCTCACGAAGGACAAGAAACCTGTCGCAAGAGGCGTTAAGATCAGTAATGATCTATACAAACTGACATTCAAACACATACCTCAAATGGCAAGCAGCAACTACACATTCAGCACAGCAAGCCCTTCCCAATCTTGGGAGACTTGGCACCGACACTTTGGCCATGTCGGATACAGCGGAATCAAAAAGTTGTTGGACAATCAGCTTGTGGACGGACTGCAAATAGACATGCACTCACCGAAACCAGACTGTGTAGCCTGCACAGAAGCAAAGCTGTCTGAGGCCCCATATGGGCCAGCATCGGGTCACCAAATGAAACCAGGAGAACTTACCCACATGGATCTGTGGGGCAAGTACGATGTGGAATCAATCCACAGTAACCAGTACTACCTTCTCATGATTGACGACGCCGCGCAATATATAACCGTTGAGTTCCTAAAGACCAAAGACCAAGCAGTACAATGAATCATGAATTATATGACATACCTGAAGGCACGGGGCTAGTGTTGCGGCAGCTCGAGCTGATCATTTTGAGAAAATCAGCGATAATAAATTGAATAAAATAGATAAAAATATGAAAATAAAGAGAAGAATAGAATAGGTCAGGAGCCGGGGGGTCACTTAAGACGACTTTGCGATTTGATCAGCCGTTTAGGCGTAATCTAACTGGCTACACTTTCAGCTACAAATTCAGCTACAAACGTAGCCAGTTAAATTACGCCTAAACGGCTGGTCAAATCGC
>Ga0307510_10000937_pt1 | contig 30854 bp, 22 predicted proteins | sample 12_EM_MG_FD_207224 | JGI IMG/M metagenome (GOLD analysis project Ga0307510, IMG submission 207224) | Populus trichocarpa ectomycorrhiza microbial communities from riparian zone in the Pacific Northwest, United States - 12_EM | ecosystem: Host-associated > Plants > Roots > Unclassified | place... | reverse complement strand
TACCCCCATAGATTCATTGATGTTCCACTTCTACCCCTATAATTTAAAGTTTCACAAAATTACCCTTCTAGATCCCAATAAGTTCCATGTTACAATTTAACATTACATGGCCTACTCTTTGAATTTGGTCTTTTGATAGTTTTCTTTTCTTTTTTTCACTTCACTTTGGGGGGACTATTGTTCTTCTTTGAGAAGGTTTGGCTTCAGCTTATTTTAGTTTGAGGTTTAAGTTTTTTGTGAGATGCTATACATGAATGGGGATTTAGAGAAAATAAGGAAAAAAGAAAAGGTAAGAAAACAGTGAACTTCTCATTAGTAATTTATGGCAAGGGCAAATTGAAACTCTTAAAAACTAAAGGGGTAAAAATGAAAATTTTATAAATTGGGGCTAGAAATGGAAGATTGATGAATCTATATGTGCACAAATTAGTTTACCTTTAAAGTTTTTACATTACAGGCTATGGAGCTGTTGCAAATGTAGCACCATCACATAGTGTTAAAAAATTGGAACCATCTGGTCACAGAAAGGACACTAGCACATTGGCTTGGTTTCAGTTAGGTGTTCACATAAGCAGAGCTCCAGATTGTTGAAGGCTACCTACCACCCTCTAAGCTATCTCTTGATATCTAATCTAGAATGCAAACTACCACCCCAAAATTATTGTCCAAGTAAACATCTGTGATATTAACAGCTATAATCATGTCCAATTATCTTCAAGTATAACTCATTGCCTGAGTAGACTGCCTCCATATGTCATAATATCTCACTGAGTCATTTAACCTAAATTATAATACCTCGCACTATCAAGGTCCCTATTGACATCTTAAAAGAATTACCTTGTAATAATCTTTTTTAAGTTTCTGTATTTCCTCGAAATCGAATATAATTGTAAGCGATGATGAAACAAGGTCAGCTATGGAGAACCATTCTAATTCATGTCTTAAAGTAATTATCTGGAAAAAATCAGATTTTCTCAGAATCTATCTCACGTCTACTGCCTATTTGTAGCTATTCATTCAACAACTTCCTCCCACACTTATCATGAACCGAAGTCTGGAAAGCAAATTAGGAAGTCTCATCCTTTCCTGTTGGTACCAACTCCGAGCAGATTTTAAGCGAATGCTAACCCACAACAGGACATAGAGCATAACTGAATTTCTTTTCCAAGAACATACTATAGCAAGCCAGGGTTTGAAAAATTAGGGATTAATGGGTCTGGGTAAAAGAAGGAGTTCAAATTTTATAAATTGAGTTGAGGATGGATGTATGGTGTTTGGGGGAATACTTGTTTTTGTATAGATCAAGTCTGGTTACTGAAACTTCTCTGCAGTAATTTAATATTAGAATTTAAAGAAGGTTTAAGGAATAACATCTAGAAATGAAACCTGAGCACCACACCTTGATTCTTAAGAGTTGGACCTAAAATTGATCGCATCTCAAAATCACAAAGGGCATGTTGTCTGGAAATTCTAAAAAAATATTGCATCCCGCCTATTGTAAGATCATATAAGATGTGCATATATAAACCTCTTAAAAACAACTAATTCTAATTTTAGACTTGGAATTCTAAATGAGAATACACTAATATTGTTAATATTAAACAAAAAAACTTAAATCTTCCTATGTAGAAGGTATTTTGTACTTCCCAATTTCAACAATATACACCTATTATGTAGAAAATTATAAAAATTAATGTTTTACTCCTGATACATATTCAACCAAAATTACACTTGCATTGCTCCTAGGCTGTTTCACTGCAAGAAAAAATTAATTAAGAAATGCAGCATATCAACGGGCTAAGAAAATAGGATCAAATGCAACTCTCATTGCTTCAGAGGTGGTTGAGAGAGGAAAGTTCCCATCCCAAAAAACTAACATGTTTAGTAGTATGACAATTATAATATCATCCTGCACTTTCCAGAACCATTTCTTTTAAAACTTTTCCAGCAACACTCACTTTCATAAGAGAGGAATACTTCTCATGACCCAAACTAAGCATCTCAAAGTTATCCTTAGTTATTATTGGAGAATACTCTTAGGTTCATAAATCCTAAGCATGAAAATGACTACTCATTGTTTAGAGAATACAATAGAAATATTTTCCAGAAAAAATAAATAAATTAAAGTTCGTAAAAGAAGATAGAAAGAAAAATAATTTATCAGGAGGTAAGTTGAAGAGAGAACATCACAACAAAATTCATAACAATACTGTAGACAGAAGCAAGGAATTAACCTGGGGATGCTCTGCATTAAAGGGTGGAATACCAACAATCAATTCAAATAAAATAACACCCACAGACCACCAATCAGCAGTTGTTCCTGCAGAAAATTATACAGAGTTTATTGTTTCCGGCATTTAAATGCAATTAAGCAATAAGGTTAGCATTACATAAGCTGCTTTAAGGAACGCCAAACATACACTTTTAGTAAACCTAATGTTGCATCACTATACAAATAAAATAAAGGCAATTGGAACACCCTGAGCTAAAACAAGGTATACAAACCATGTCCTGTTCCCAGAAGAATCTCTGGTGCAAGATAATCAGGTGTGCCCACAGCAGAACGTTTTTTCCGCCTTTCTCGCTGATGCTCGGAAGTAGATAGTTGAGGTTCATCATCCACAAGCATGGAAGTCCCGCTAACTGCTGGACCAGATAAATCATCGGTGCTATTGATGAGACCAACCTTGGAAAGACCAAAGTCTGTCAGCTGTTAAAAAGAATGTACACCTTAGTTGGACAAGGGCATCTTGAAATTAAAAAAAAAATACTGGAACAAGGTCACAGGATAAACAAAATAATGGCAATCAAAAAGTGTAGGTGTTGATAAGAAATAGCAGGACAAGTACAAAAAGATAAGATAAAATAAAATAAAGGAGTTACCTTGATATGTCCATCATGTGCAATCAACAAATTATCAGGCTTCAAATCACGATGAACTACACGCAGTGAGTGCAAATATTCCAAAGCGAGCACCTTAAAAGCAATAATAATTAGATTCTGAAACTGCTCTATATGCAGTATAAGTATTTGTGAGGGAAAAACACTAAAACTTACAACTTCTGCAATGTATACACGAGCAACATCTTCATCTAAGCAGCCCAAATTTCTCAACAATGAATACAGATCGCCACCATTCAAATACTCCATCACAAGATACAAATTCTCACGACAAGTAAATGAATAGAAGAAGCGAACCTGACAAATTACACATACATGTTAGAATGGAAAATGAATTTATGATGACCTGCCAAAATGATATGCAAGCTAGGCATGCTCACCACAAAGGGATTGCGGACTGAAATTAAAATATCTCGTTCTGCTAGTATACTTTCAACAGCATTCTTGCGGATCATATCAGCCTTTTTAAGAACCTGTTGCAAATGCCAAGTATCCAATCAATTCAGACTCAACTTCCTCTTTACTTCCCACTGACAAAAGACGAGCATGGGACACTCAACAACAAGAACCATTAAATTACAGCCTAATATCAGCAACAAACACTGGGTCCACACACACCCACATAAACATATTATCTAAAATTCCATCTATTCAGATAAAATCATAAATTAAGAAACAGGAGTTATATTATTGACTAAAGGGAGATTTGCCATTCCAACTCTTAAAACAAATATCATCATGAATGTCGGCCCTCAAATTCAAACATATAGTTTCCTTAAGATTCCCTGTAAAAAGTGTTCAGACTTCTGAGGGAATTCGATGCATCCTTTGTCTCGTCTTACCCTTTATGTGAACTTGAGGAACTACCATAAAAAATCACAGTTTCTTATTTGACAAAATCCCACTGGGCCTAACTCCAGTACCATGACCTCACCCCATTCCATCTTGATCAAAAAATTCTACTTTTGGGGGGCTATTCACGACCTCTTCCTGCATGAGGCACCTAACTTCAAGGCCTCATAAGCCCCAAAATTATAGTTGATTACACACACATTTACATAAATATTGTCTGAACAAAGGAAATTTAAGGAGAAAAAAAAGCAATCAGTAAAATAAAATAAAGCAAAAGTCAAACTACAAAAGAAATTACAACCACAACATCAAATATTGGTACCTTTATGGCAAAAAGGTCTCCTGTTGCTCTCTTTTTAGCTAAAAACACCCTTCCAAACGCCCCACGACTTATTGGTTTTATTATCTCGAAGTCATCTATGGAGGTACGATCCTTAGAAGAATGTATTGGACTTGTTCTCAAGCTTCGAACAACATCATCTTCCAAAGGTGTATCTTCATGAATTACAGTACTTGCTATATCAACCTTCTCATCTTCCACTAGCTCGCAAAGCTGCAAATATTTCTCCCTGCACAACAAGAAAGAAGAACAAAGTGGCAATCAATTAACTTTCCATAAAAATTCAAAATTGTGAAACTTCTCTAGAAGAAGTGCACACTAAATTTCACTGAAAGCTAAATTCAAACTTCATAATACATGGATGTTCTTTGCATATATAACGAAAACTCCAAAACTTTTCATGCAGATACCCACCGAATAAGCTTCTCAATTCTTGTTCCAAAAGTCTCCACAGTAAGCGCATCAAACTTTCTCCGCTCAATGACAACCCTCAAGTCTCCAAGACAAGTTAGCAAATAGGGAGTGGAGCGATCATCCTCTAGAGGTGTAGTTGCTACACATCTTGCAATATCGGCAAGTTCATTCAGCTGCATCAATACATAGACACCTTCAAAAATAAAACTTAAACAAAAAGTAATCAATTCCAATCAGCAAGAACTGCATTAAGGCCACACCAACTTTCAAGTACTTAATGTTCTTCCAGCTGCCTTAAGAACATTGTATATTACATTTTCTCTTTCTTGTCCCCTCTGAAAGCATGTGCAATTACAAGGAATTTCAGATTGCATTTTTGGAATATGGTCAATATTTAAGATAAAATTCAATTTAAAAATAAGGACAAGTGTTACCGTGCTGATGAGAGACACCCTGTCTATAGTGCAACATTATTTAGTTCTGTAATATCCTAAAGCACAATAGCTAACCCCTTTTTAGGAATGGCAAAATTACCCACCCTAATGGAAACCCAACAAAACTTGACCCGATGGGAGCAGGTATGGGGGCTTTCCCCTGATATGCAAATGGAAATGGGGGTGGGGTACATGCCCCCGCTCCGTGGAGAACCCGAACCTGATCATATATATCCATATATATTGTTTTTGATCTTTTGTCTGTATATTTCTTGAATAACTCACCTTTTAAAATCAATTTATACTTCAATATTAATGAGAGTTACTATAAAATTCAATATTCATATGAAATTAATATCAATTTTTCATCAGATATTAACTGCCAAGTATTAATTGTACATACAAATATTATACTTTTTTTTATTAATGGGGAATCCCCATAACCTTGTGAACTCAATTAATATGGGAAGGGGCCAGAGAAGTATAACCCGCCCCAAACCCGCCCCGTTTCAAAGGGATTCATAACCCATTTATCTATAAGAAAACAGAAAAATAGACAACTACCTGAGGAAGATCATCATGCTCGGAAAAAGCACTCTTCCCTGCTAAAAGCAAGTCTATATGACTGGTCTTTGGTGTCAATAATGGAGATCTAGGAGTCATGCTACCAGCTGATGATGTGGCCATTCCTTGATCAGACTTGGGACCAAATCGGGTTTTACATGACATGGAAGGCAACCCTTTCAGGTCGTCCATAAAAACAGCATTATCAGCTTCAGGAAAGCAGTCAAGCATGTCCTCTGACCCTCTATGAGACCAATCACTGAGTTTTGGAGAGAGAACATCAGATTCTTCAGTCACACTAGAATTTGATATTTTAGCAACATCTGGGCTTCCCACTGCATGATGAATATCCTTCTGGACTATCATCTTCTCAAGTGTTTCGGAAATTCTGATCAAGCGCTCGTTGACACTTAGACCCTTCTGATCACATCGATCTGCAATTGCACAAATTCTTAAATGATCTTCTACATGTAAAGTCGGAACTTCCTCCTCACAAATGCGACAAATTATTGAACTCTCATCAGCAATATTCTGCTGATCGCCCCAGTTTCCCCAAGAAATTTTAGGTTGGTGCTTCGTAGAATTTTCATGCACATCTTTCACCATTGGAAGGTCAGAAACCTTTGCAGCAGCCAGATGCACATCAGAGGCTCCTCCCCTGTCATTTGAAGTTTTCAAAGGTTCAATCTTACTGTCATTCTGCTCCTCTACAGGAACAACTTCCTTTGTGCTTTTGCCAGGAGGAGATGGGAGTGGCTTCCAAGAAGATATCCGATCCCTGCCTGTGGGAGACTCGTCACTCTTAAGAGCGTTATCAGCAAGAGAGAGCAGTTTTCCTGGCAGTTTTCCTGGCAGTATATCTTGTTCTCTGCTCCAATCACGCTGCTCTTGACTGTATGATTTTCTTACTAATGCAGCCTTATGCTCTTGACTATATGATTTCCTTCCTGAAGCTGCCTTCTTTGCAGCACTAGAAACTTTCCCATCCCTACCAACAAAAGAAGGAATTCGTTTATCTACAGGATGCAAAAGCCTAGATTGACGAAGCCCGAAAACATTTTCATTCTCATCCAGCACCCTTTCCTTGTGGAATTGCAATAATCTGGTACACCTTGTTAGGATGAAAAGCATTCGGGTATGAAGTTGCTTCAAAATTCCTGGGGGAAGTTCTTGGCGTCTATCATCCAGTTCTTGGACTATAACTTCACATTGAAGCCAAAACTCTCCAGGTGATGTCATAGCGCAACTCCGAGCCAAAACCAACAAGTCTTCAATAGTTTCCTGCCACTCAGGATGACTATCCGCATTTTTTTCAAGAATTCCAACCAGATCCGCTGCAAAGATAGCCAGGTCAGAATTCACTTCTTCCTTTGCTTTGTCAAATTTTGCACGTATGACAACCAAGATTTCCTGTACCAAAACTAGAAGATTAATCAGGAGGCAAACTTCATAGAGTACATTGCATCATCTAGAAGAGATATAACGCAATTGAATAAGTTACCTCCAAGTTATTTAGCCCTCGAGGCTTCCAAAATGGGAAAGGCCGTACACCTTTGGAATTTAATTCATGTGAGAAACTTTTTATGTCAGCAGGAAACCTCTTTCTAGGGGCACTTGTCAAACGGAGTATTGCTTGAAACCTGGGAGATTCAGATTCCTTTGGGTTGTCACAATCATAAGTCTAGAAAAACAAACATTTAAAACACCATTGTGAGGAAAGCTAGCAGAAGAACAATCGACTAGGTAGGAGACAAGTGAGGGAATATCAATAAAAATATCTTGACTAGTACCTCAGGTGTGATAGCATCTGAACTTCGTAAGCCTCCAGAGTGACCCCGTGATGAATTATGTTGACCTGCCATGGTAACAAAATATCAGAAATGTGTTTTTGCAAAGGAAGACATAATGAACATTGCATGCAAGTTAAAACATTCCATGAGCAAAAACCATTTCTACATTGACAAAGTTTAAACTTGTATGAATTTCAGACTTTGTCCCATGGAAAAGGCCTTCTATCTATGCAAATGTAACAAAAAGAAAAGTGAAGGGCATTGCAACTGCACTCACTGTTTTTTTTTTTTTTTTCAGCACACAATCACTTCCCAACTATGAAACCATAGCATCCCAGGCCCCCAATATGTACAGCCATCCAACTTCTAAACAACGTCAACAGGAATTTAGGCACAATTGTACACTGACCAGATTGATGAAGTTTAACAGCAATTCTGCTACAATTGAATAGTTAAATAAAGAAGACCTCCCTTATTCTTTTTACACATAAAATAAAGACATATAGTGTGACTTCTCACCAAGAATTTTGTCATTACAAAACATGAATTAATTTGCTGTCCAAACATGTTCCTCGCATAATTATCCCTATTAACACAGCGTCCATCTGGTCCCCCACAAATGCATGCAACAAATTCAGTACCTCATGTTGAACAGACCCTGATGTTCTGACATGATGAAGAACCTGCTAGGATATATCTCTTTCAAACTAGTTTTTTATATAATTTAGTCATCCAAGGCATATTGCTTCATCTCCAATAACTCCACAAATTTTCTTTGCAGAAATTGGAAACTCTTTTGCAAAACCTGTCAACTAAATCACAATTCTGAAAGTTCCACCAAAATTGGACAGCTTTTCCAGAAAGTGTACACTTCTTCATGTAAAATGTTGTGGATACAAATTCATATTAGACATTGTTTCTGTCAAAAAACCATCTCAACCCAAAAGCTTAAATTGTTAGGTGAGGTTTCAATATATGATTTATACTATTTCCACACTCCCTCAAGTGAAAGTCTTGGGGTGATGAGATTCGAATTCATGATCACTTAATCAACAAGGCTCTAATACCATGTCAAAAAATCATCTCAACCCAACCCAAAAGCTAAAATTGTCAGGTGAGGTCCCAAGATTGACTTATACTATTCTCTAATAGTTTGGATACCATATATCTGGCAAAACAAACATGACTTAGTTAACTACGTCGCGGAGCATATTGCATGATGGAACATCTCAAAAGCAAATACACAAATATGATCCCAATGCAATTTCCAGTCCAATTCTTTCCATCATTCTTAATAAATTGAATGTGAGGTCAGATCCACGAATACATTAAGCAAAAAAAAAAAAAATTGCAAACGCTTTACCACATAAATATCACCGTTATTATTTCCATACAATCTTGAAAATCCACACATCTTACCAGTACCTGTAATAAAGCTCTTTGAGGAGCCATGCATGATTTAGAAGTTCATTGCTAAAGGTATCATCCTCCTTTCAGATTTAATTGTTATGAAGTTTTAATTATCAGTTCATCGCAGACAACGGATTTGCAATCCAAGGATGAGATTTGAAACCTCTTAGTATTTAAGAACCTTAGCTACTGAAAAAGTGGACTTTTAGTCATCTATCTCCAATGGATGGAAAGCTGGTGCATTGGACAAATTTTGAAATCTTAATATGGTCCCAAAATTATGCCACTTTAGCAAAATTTAAGATTTAAGTTGGAGGCACCCTTCAAGCTATGTTATTTTAGGCAAGATTTCCCAACCATGGAAGTTAAAAAACATCACCTTGTAGTGTTTTCAACAAAAGGATTGAGGGCCTTCTTCCAAGCCTTTGCATGATCTATACAGCAAAGAGTAAAGCTTTTGCATGAACAATATACTTCACCAATCCTTGAGTGGATATGAATAGCTCCTCCAGACAATTCCTTATTAAAATGACCTACCTTTTAGGTTTGAGGATGTAAGGAGCTAGACATTGCTTAAGATTGAGCAAATCCTATTTCAGTTGATTTTATGGAAGAACCAAGCCCTTACTTATTAAACACCTGAAAGGAGCTAGACATTGCTTAAGATTGAGCAAATCCTATTTCAGTTGATTTTATGGAAGAACCAAGCCCTTATTAAACACCTGAAAGGATGTCACACTTTAACAAATTTTCCAATAGTCAACTACACTTTGAAACAACAAATATGTGAGCAACACCAAATATTAAAACAAGTAAAAGCAAGCAACCACGACCTTCAAAACTATAACCAGTAAGAAAAAAAGGTAACTAACTTACCTGCTTCGCTTGATGACTCTCCACTTTGCAACCTAGTTCTTGCCTGCAAATTCGGACTAACTTCTCTAGACTGTCCTCCACTTCCAGTAGACATACTATCCGAATTATCACCTCCGTTACCACTCTCTTGAAACACCCTCAACTTACTCTGCCCCAATATTCCTTCCTTCTTCTTTCCTGACCCTAAAGAACTTGAATTCGAACTCGACCCCCCATCCCCACTACTAGCACTAGGCCTTGACAAATTACTAGACCCCAATACACCACTCCCTTTATCACCTTTAAAACTAAAGAAAGTCTCTTGTGGCAATGGCCCTGATCTTGTTTTGATCCTATTCAACCCCAAAGATGAAGCTAAAATCGGCGAAACAGAATACTTTTCTGCTTCTTTCTCCTTATTATCAACCAAGACACCACCTTTTTTGGATTTTAAATCCGACCCAGAATTTGAAATCCCGGGTTTGGTAGGAGTTCGAGGTTGGCTCACAGTTTCTTTGCCTTTAAAAAATGAGTCTTTCTTTTTTACCCCATCTTTAACTTGGGTTTGCTTGCAAGTAGAATTATTAGAAGAAGCAGTGCTAGCTGGAGTAGTAGGTGTTGAATCTTTAGATTTGGCGGGTTTTTTCTTGTCGGACCGGATCGGTGAATTTGACCCGATTGATCTTGGACTGTTGTTGGATCCATCAGGACTTGAAGTCTCTGATTTCTTTGAAGATGAGAAAAATAGCTTGTTCTTGAACACCATTTTGTTTTAGGGTTTGTTATCTTTTTCTCTTGTTTTGGTGCAGCAGCGGACTGCTAAAGAGAGAAGTGACGTTTGAAGGGGAATGTGTGTGTTTTGAGTTTTTTAGAAAGAGAGGGACAGGGCAGTTGGTGGTGGTTTTTTTGTAAGGAGACTGATTGGATGGACAAGAGAAAGAGAAAGAGGGGGAGAGGGGGAGAGAGAGAGAGAGAAGGGTTGAATGTCTGAAGAGAATGAGAGCAGAATATTAACTGACGTAGAAAGAGGGGACGGGAAAAAGAAAAAAAAAAGGTGATTTTTGTGTTTTTTCATTTTTTGGTAAATGGTAAAAAAAATAATATATTTTTAAGCCTTATATTAAAATGAATTCATCTGTTTAAATATTTAACTACATGAAAATGTAAAATTTGAAGTTTCAAACATCTACGTGAAGTCAACTTAAAATGCTTTAGATATGACTAGTTTATTTGTATGCATTTCATTGTAGAATGAATTATATTTTTAAAAATATTAAGAATATGAAAAAAATTTGCAATACTATAAATTTAGACAAAAGGATAAATTTTTAAAAACTAATTTTATGTAAATTAATTTATTTAATAGATTTAAAGGAAATATGAATGATTTTTTTATTTTTAAAAATCAATGTTAAACAATAAAATTTAAAAAAATAATAAGATAAAAAATAAAAGAAAATATCGAGCCATGTAAACTTTTCAAACCAGTAATCCGAGATATTAGATAAAAAATATCATATATGAAAACACAATGAAACTTAATTCTCAGCAAATCTAACATCGAATGATGAATTATCACTATTATTATTATTATAACAATTATTATTCTCATCGTTATTATTATCATTACTAATATTATCATTATTATTACAGTTATCACTATTACTACTATTATCAATAAGTAATATCATAATTATTATTAGTATTATTATCGTGATCAGTATTATTATCATTATTATCGTTATTGTTGTTATCGCAATTATTATTACTGTTTATATTATTGTTATAATTATTATCACCACCGTTATAACTAATATTACCATTATTTTTATTCTTATCAGTATTATTATTATTATTATTACTTACATAACCACAATTATTATTATTATTGTTGTGATCACAATCATAATCACTATTATTATCATCATCATCATCATCATCACCATAATTATTGATATCATAACCACTACATATACACAAATTAGTATTGAAGGACTAAATTATAAACAAATAAAACTCTAACAAAAAACAAAAGGACTAAAATCAAAAATCAAAACTAAAAGAATAGATTCTAAAACACCAACAAAAAATAAGGTGGATTTAAGATGACTGAAACTATAAAAGGAACAAAAAATAAGGTGGATTTAAGATGACTGAAACTATAAAAGGAATAAAAATAAAATAAGAAATTAAAAGAATAGGAACTAAAATGAAAAACAAAATATATGAGAAATTGTAATTAAAGGACAAAATTGAAAAAAAAAACAAAACTTCTATAAAATGAATAAGAAATTCAAAGAATGGGGACTGAAATTGAAAAACAACAAACAAAGAGGTCAATTGTATATTTTAACTGTCGGGAGAGAGAAAAGAAAGAAAAAACAAAAACAATCGAACACCGGTGGCAATTCAACCATCATAAACCTACACGCGCCACACCATGTGGAAGAGAACACGACTGTGCATCTACGGAGACGGTGGATGGCCAGATTTAGCCATCGGGTGGTGTCACACGTGCCACCTGAAAGGCACGGATGTCACCCACTCGCCGACGTATATGGAACACGCGCCTGTAACTTTTCGATTCAGAAATTAAAAACCAAACATGAAAATACCAAAATGCCCTCATAGCCTTCTTACTTACACAAAATACCCATGTGAAAAATACCAAAATACCCCCAAAAGCAAAATTTGTTTTTTGTCTTTTCTAAGGTTAAAAATGTTCTTTTACTGTACATGTAAAGTGAAAAAACCTGAAACACCCTTGTCCAGCAGCTCCATATTTTTTTGATCTTGGGAGCAAATAAGTATTTTTACCGTTACGAAGCTTGTGAAAAGTCAAGAAAACCCTTGGTCACCAATTCTAAATTTTGTTGACTCTAAAGGTAAAAGAATATTTTTAATGTGTTAAAAAAATTGAAAAGATACAGACACCCCCAAATAATCTTTTAATGATCACTAAGCGAGAGGAAAAGACAAAAAAAAACCCAGCTTAAAGGCTTAAATTTTCTTCACTCAAGGGTAAAAAGGTAATTTCACTATAGCAATCCACAGTAATCTATGTGTAAAGCTACAGTGAAACCCCTACGTGTTTTAGCTTTTCTTTTAATATGTGATATTAGATATTTTATTTTAAGTTCTATGATTTTTAAAGATAAGAAATTGTTATATAATGAAAAAAAGGATTCTATTAATTTGAAAAAAAACAAACAAAAATTCTAATAGCATTTAAAAAAATAATAACTCAAATATATTTCAAATTAATTTAAGAAATTAATAAAACAATATATATATATATATATATATATATATATATATATATAACTATTTAATTTAAAATCAAACAAACATAATAGGATGTAGAAATGTTTTTTTAAAAAAAGAAAAAACAAAGGCATGACAAAACAAACTAGCTTGTCTTGGCCATATAATATTTTTAAGTATTATCATTTTGTTTCTTAAAGGAGCAGTGGTGGTTGAAAAATCAGAACAATAGGTTTTCTTTATAAAATAAAAAAACATGATTTTCACGAGAAATTTTATGGTGTTCAAGTTATAACTAGTGGTATTCCATTAGTTATAGCTTGGCCTCATTTATTAGAATGCCATGTCTTTAAAAATCCATATCATCAACATCAAAACAAAAAAAAATCCACTACTTTTTTCATCCTTGTTTATAGAGAAATCCTTAAAAATTGCATCCCATCAACCTTCATTTTTCCCATAAAATAACAACCACCCTTCTTCTTCTCTCCCAACAAAATCAAATCACAGCTCCACCCATTATGTTACTGCAAGTATAAAAACTAAAATTATCTTTATAGTCTTGTATTAATCTAGTAATGGAGAAGGCTTTGATCATGTATGTTTGTTTATCAATAAGTTTGTCTTTGATCATGTTTTGACTTAGGCATTTTAGTGCAAATGCAATTACTTCCTATATACACACAACCTCAAACTATATAAGGCTTACCAAATATTCAATTGCTTAAGCCATGAAACTCGGGTGAATTCAAAATATACCAAGATCATCTAAATCTTTTTGAAGATGGAGTATCTAAATCCTTTTGAAGATTGAGTGTTTAGTTTGAAGATGATTTTTTAGAGAAAATGACAGGTATCTTCCTTTATTCTAAAATGTGTTTAATTTGAACTACAAAGCTAAAGAATGCAAATTTCATTTTAAAATCTTCATTTGCTTTGATTTTGAAATGGAAAGTGTTATAAGATATGAAACATAAAGATAGTCCTAATAGGGAGGTATAGAGTTATAATTATAAACTACTTGAGCAATTTGAGTTCAAAATCTTTATAATTTACTACACACAAAACAATCATCCTTTAGACACAAAAAATTTTATGGAGAAATTATTAATCAAGTTGTAAAAGCACTTAAAAGTAAGCATTTTTGTCAATGTAATAAATCACATAACAAAGAAAGAAAATAGTTCAAACATGAAAATGTCATCTCCAGTGCTCCTTCACATACAACCATGTTTGAAGGAAATTAAACAAATTCTCATCCACGTATTTTTTTCAATAAAATCATGGAATGCATCTCTCATCCTTTCATCAAGTTCTCTATCAATAAAGGAACAATTTGTTGAATCCATTAAATTTGTAACCTTGAAAAACTCAACACTATCTAGCTTTGGACTTAAAGAAAAATGGTGAATTCCTAACATATATGGATAAAGTCCGCAAAGAAAATATAGAGATTTATCTTGCTCAGGCTTCAAAACATCCACATGAAGGAACAAATGATGCATGTTTTTATCAGCCATCATTTGTTCTTTATAAATAAAAAATGCATTTCAACATAAATAACTTAATTCATCACTAATAAAGCTGTTAATTAGTCATATACATGTACAAGAAAAACATAATGGTGAATTTCTTACTTCAATCCTTCCAAAAAAGGGAATTAGAATCTCTCCTCCAACAACCAAAAGAAAAATCCTTCCAAAAAGGGCAATAGAATCTCTATTCCATGAATTTTGATTTTAAAATATGGGAAAACACAATTAGAGAAGTGAAGACTCAAGTGTTCAACAATTCTTTTGAGTTTTAACCGACAAGTTTTGTCAATGAGAGTAGAAAAAAACAAAATAAAAAATTAGGATTTTGCTGGAGAGGTGGTGGTTCCTCAACAATGTATCTAGTTTGGAAAAGAGCTATTGAGGATGAAAAGATGGGTAGTAAAGGAGAGGGTTGTTGAAAGAGAAGAGATTGACGATGATGTTTTTCTTTATGGTGATTTTTTTTATGTTGCCAACATGGATTTTTAATGACATGGCATACTAATAAATGAAACCAAGTTTTAACTAATATCAAGTCACCAGCTATAACTTGAGTATCATAAAATTTCTCAATTTTCACATAAAAAACACTCATATGACCTAAAAAAACAATCCCTTTAGTAAAAAAACTAAATTGGATAAAAAAACACAAGATCAACCCGAAACAAACCCTCCCAACCTTGATCCTACTTTTTCAAATGATATAAAATCTTAGAAACACCACAATGACACTCATTTTGTCAAGAAAAACACTTTGACACTAACTTTGACTATTTTTTCCAACAAAATTAAACCAACCAATGACACAGTCCTAACTTTAAAACCAAGAGATCTATTTTAAGGTTTCATTGAGTCCAATCACAAGACTTAGAGCAAAGACGTTTAAGGAGACAATCAATAGACTTCTTTAAGATACATGTGTTAAAGTAGACTTCGAGAGAATATCAAAGAATTAAGAACAAGCCTTGATTAAATTGATCAAGAAAGGCTTGTAGGGGAGCATTCAGACATTACAGAAGGATTAGAATAAGAAGATTCAAATTTGTCATCTTTGACCTCTTTTTGTTTTTTTAGCCACAACTAGAGATACAAAATTAATTTTGATTTGATTTTAGTTGTATTGAAAAGTAGACATCCACATATTTCTAGTGATATATGGTAGACCATCTAATTCTTTAAGACGAGAGAAAGGAAGAGTTATTTGTTTGAAGTTGAGTTTCATATCTGCAAGCAGATTATAAAATTCAACTATGGTCTTGTTTTAATTAGTTAGGCTATTATTTATTTATCTTTTAATTTATTTTAGGGTCCGTGGCATTTAAGGGTTTATTTGGGTTAGGTTTTATCTTGTTATTTTAGTTATTTTGGCCTTTTAATGTGTTAAGGTTTATTTATCAAGTTTGGGTCCACTAAGCTAAGTTAGAGTTAGTTTTCTACTATATAAACCAATTGTTAACATTATTATAGGGTTTATGAAATTTTCTCTAAAGTTGTTTCATATTATGTGTTTTGTTTCTCTTTGTGTGGTTGAATGATTCTCATATTAAGTTCTTCATTAAAGTTGCAAACTCTTTGAAGGATTGATCAACTTCGTTGTGATTTATATTTCTCATTCATATCTCGTTATAGGCAAAGGGTGGGGGTGATCAATTGCATACAACTTTGGTTCTTTAAGGCAAGGTTGTTAGGTCAAGTTGCAAATTTTTTCTTCAAACATCAAATTAGCAATCTAAGGGAAAATTCTACATTAGTTTGGTATCCGAGCATGACTAATTTCATGTTATATCTTTTTAATTTTTATTGTTATGAGTAATTCTTGGGTTTTCTTTAGATCTTGCCATATCTATGGATTGTTTTCTTGTTTTTCTTAGTTTCTTTCTCTCTAGGGTTTAGACTAATACAAAAAAAGGAAGAAAATATTAATTCTTGATTAATCTTGGTTGCATGTTTAATTTTTTTATTTAAAAAGGAAGAATAAAATCGATTTTGATAGGGACAAGTATTAAAGTTGCCGAAAAAATACATACAAAACAACAATTTGTGTTCATCTTTTTTACTTGAGAAATTCAACGCACGCGTGCACACACACACACACACACACATATATATAAAAGGAATAAAAGAAAGAAGAATCAAAATCACAATCTTGAAAGAATTCTTGGAGAAGAAATTCAGAAATTTTGGATCTTGCATGAATTAGGGTTTAACCAACACTTATCTTGGAAATTCTTAGTGATCTTGATTGATTTCTTGTAAATTTAGGTAGAATAGAATTATCTTGCATCTTTGTTTTAGTTTCTTTATTTCTTGCATCATTTTTTATTTTATTTTCTTAAATTCTATAGTTTTCAAAGTTTCTTAATAATAATTCTTGCTTTTATCTCATATCTTTGTTTTCATCATATTCACATAAATTTAAATTGTTAGTCATAAGTTTATCCTCAAGATTTGTTTTAAGAAGTTTGAGTGTTTTTTTTATTCTTGAGTCTTTAAACATAAAATAAGTCATTGCATAGTTTAGTTAATTGTTTGATAAGTTGCTAAGTTACTTTTAAGAACCAAAATATAAGAATAAAGTTGTAAAAAGCATAGTAAGACTATTAGAGTGAAAAACCTAATAAATTATGTGAGACACGAGAGGAATGGATTTTACTGTGAAAGTAAATATATGAGCTTTTTGTGAGAAAAAATATTCTTTACTACTAACCTTTATTTCAGGTATAACAATGTTTTTTAAAAGTGTTGAACAAAAAAAAGGCTAGAATGGTAGAGTAAAGGCAGGATAGAATAGAGGTTATGATGGAGGTGTTAATCAGTATGTTTAGTAAGATAATTAGTAGTTAAAAGATTTGTAGTCGTAAGGAAAAGGAAGTTGAAATGCATATTATTAAGGCTACAATGAATGATAAGAGTGTGAGTGATAATTCTAAAGAAGAGGAGGAGGAAGATGTAGTTGATTATGGTAGAAAATTTTGAATTTAATAAAGTCATGCGTATAAGTCATGACCTAGGAGAAGAATGGGAGACCGGTCATGGTTTAGATAATAATTCGAGTGGTATTAAACTCAAAATTTCAGGGTTTCAGGGAAAGAGTAATTAGGAGGCTTACTTGGATTGAGAAAAGAAAATAGAGTTTATGTTTTATTGCCATAGGTATTCAAAAGAAAAAAAAAGGTTACATTGCTTGTGATTGAATTCACTAATTATACAATTAGGGTGGGATCAGCTTGTTACAAGTAGAAGAAGTAATAGGGAAAGGCTAAAAGAAACTTGAGAGAAGATGAAGATAATTATGAGGAAAGGGTTTGTACCTACTCATTAATATAAAGAGATCTATAATAAATTGCAAACCTTATCTTAGGGTTCTAGGAGTGTGGATGAGTACCTTAAGGAGATGAAATTAATTATGATTAGAGCTAATATTTCTAGGAATAGAGGAGCCATAATGGCTAGGTTTTTAATGGATTAAACAAAGATATTGCTAATGTGGTAGAATTGCAACAATATATGGAGATTGAGGATATGGTATACATGGCTGTAAAAGTGAAGAAATAATTGAGGAGAAAGGGTAGTATAAAACCTGGTAGATATTTGAGTTTCTTTTCGGGCTGGAAGTCAAATTTTAGGAGAGAGAGTAATGCATAGGTGAAACCAATTACTACACCTAAAGTAGCTAAACCTTTCTTTATTAGGAAGTAAGTTATGGCTTTGTAGGAAAAAAAGAAAAAAAAAACTGTTAAGCTAAAGCATAAACAAAAGATTAGGTATTTTTTATGTCAAGGGTTTGGGCATTATGCACGTGAATGTCCAAATAAGAGAATTATGTTTATAAAAGATGATGGTGAGGTGGAATCGACTAGTGAGGATGATTTAGAGGGGATGTCAAAACTTGATGACTGTAGTGACATGGAGTATGTTGCGCAAAGAGAATCCATGATTATAAGAAGATCTTTGAGTGTTCAGGTTTATGAGAGAATGTAAAGTAATAAAAGGAGAATATCTTTCATACTAGGTGCTTCATTGATAATAAGATATGTAGTATGATGATTGATAATGATAGTTGTACTAATATTACTAGCTCAATTTTGGTTAGAAAGTTGAACCTAATTACATTTAAGCATGTTAAACCATATAAGCTTAAATGATTAAATAAATATGGAGAAATTAAGGTGACTAAACAGATTTTGGTTTCATTCATAATAGAAAGATTTAAGAATAAGGTTGTATGTGATGTTAGTCCTATGTATGCTACACACCTCTTGTTAAGAAGACCTTGGTAGTTTGATAAGAAGACCAAATATGATGGGTTTAGAAATAAGTATACTATGGAGAAAGATTTATACATTTGCTCCATTAACACCAAGGCAAGTGTATGAGGATTAATTGAAGTTTAAGAAAACTAAGGAAGCTGAATAATTTTTTTTGAAAAAATATTGTTGTAAGGCCGAGTGAAAATAAGTTAAGCCATAAGTGTGAAACAATTAAGAGGGAAGTTTCGACAATTAGAAATAGGTTTAAAGATTTCAGCAAAAAAAAAAACATGGGGAAGGTTGAGAGTGGAGAGAATAAAGTAAGGGTGAGAAAAAAAAGTGTGTAGAAAAATTAGGGAAACACCTTAGTTTTTGTACAAAACAAAGTGACCTTACTCGTGCATATTAGTCTAATATGCCTATGATTTTACTTTTTTATAAAGAGGCATATTTTAATTCTGATTATTTGAATTCTTGTATTCCTATTGTTGCTAAAGTTCTTTTGTAAGAATTTGATGATATCTTTCCTGAAAAGATCCTTAGTAGTTTGCCACCAATTTAAGGGATTGAGATCAAATTGATTCCGTGCTAGTAGCATCAATTCAAAATTAGTCAGCCTATAAAAGTAATCTCAAAGAGACTAAAGAGTTTCAAAGGAAAGTAGAAGAGTTGACGTTGAAAAGATACATTTAAGAAAGTATTAGTCCCTGTGCAGTTCTATTGTTACTTGTTCCTAAAAAGGATAATACTTGGCATATATGCGTTGATTGTAGAGCCATTAACAACATTATAGTAAAGTATATATATTTTATCCCTAAATTATATGGTATACTTGACGAGTTGCATGGTTCTTTTATGTTATCTAAAATTGATTTGAAAGTGGTTATCATCGAATTAGAATGAAAGAAGAAGATGAATGGAAGGCAACATCCAAAACTAAATATGAATTGTATGAATGGTTATTGATGCCTTTTAGTTTGACTAATGCCCCTAGTGCATTCATGAGGTTAATGAATCATGTGTTGAGATCTTTCATTAGAAAATTTGTTATTGATTATTTTGATGATTTCTTGATTTATAACAAATGATTAAATGAGCATATTAATAATTTAAGATAAGTTCTTGAAATACTTAGAAAGGAAAGATTATAGGTTAATCTAATCTAATTAATTATGATTTTTGCATGGAAAGAATTATGTTCTTAGGTTATGTTGTTAGTTTAAAAAAGATTGAGATGGATGAGGTAAAGATTAAGGCTATTCAAGAATGGCCTACACCTAAGATGATAAGTGAGGTAAGAAGTTTTCATAGTTTAGCTAGTTCTTATAGAAGATTTATCAAAGATTTTAGTACTCTAACTGCACCATTGACTGAAATTGTAAAGAAAACAATTGGATTTAAATGGGATGATGATCAAGAAAATGTTTTTAACTTGTTAAAAGAAAGGTTGATTTTGGCCTCATTATTTGCTTTACCTGACTTTACAAAAAAAAAAAAAAATTGAGATTGAGTGTGATGTCTCAGGTATATGTATTAGAGCATTTTTGTTGTGGATGCATTGTCTTAAAGGTATGTTCTTCTTAATACCTTGAACATTAAACTTTTAGGATTTGAACATGAGACACAATTATATATGATGATGACGACTTTGGTCAAGTATATGGACAATGTAAGCATTCGTAAGGCATGATGAATTTTTTTAAAGATAAGAGATTGTGTGTGCCTAGATATTTGTTGTGTGAATTGCTTGTAAGAGAAGCTCATGAAGTGGTTTAATAGGATATTTTGGTGTAGTTAAGACTTTGGATATGTTATGTCGCACCCTCGTGAGAGCGCGACGTCGCGACAACCCTTCCCGAAGCGGGGAATGAAGTCAGGGTTTTTGTTTTGTGAGTAAGGGAGTCGCCACCTAGTATTATGGTCACTAGAAAACCTAATTGGTCTTTCAGAGATTCTAAGGCAAAGGACTCGTTGCGTAAAAGGAAGGTTTTAGCACCCCTAGTACGCCCTACCTAAGGTAAGCTGCTTGGTGTTTGGTTTGCCTTATAATTGCTATGGTGTTGGTGTTTTCTAATCCCATCAGTTTCCCTATGATAGGTTTACTATGATGAAAAAAAAACTTGGGCTCAAAGTCTAAAAGAAAGAACCCTTGTTCATTATCGATCATACCTTTAGATATGTCTATAGAGTGCCAAAGAGATATGTGTTTGATTTGAACTAAATTTATAACCTATGAATTAAGAGATAGTTAAGATAGAAATCTAAAGAGATTCAATGCGCTTAAAAGCTCATTTTTCCCTTGGTATTTTAAATGTTCACGACTCGTAAATCGCAAAGAAAAAAGAAACAAAAAAACTAAGTTTAGAAATCTAAGGAAATTCAAGGTGCTTTAAAAGCCCATTTTTGCCTTAGTATTTCATACTTTCATGACTCATAAACCGTTGAGCAAAAATTGAAATGTCCCCAATTATAATCAAGGTTTCTTTTAAAGATGTGCAATTAAATTGTTCTAAATAACATTTTGGGCATGAATCTACCCTTATGTTAAAAATAAACATGTTGTATTACCCTCAACAATATTTTGGACGTTCACCTTTCATATGTTTCTTTGTCCTTACATTATTAAAGGATAATGACTTATTATACCTAGAAAAATATTTTGGATAATAACCACTTGGGGTTTTTTTTTTATCGAAATATTAATAGTGAATAATAGCAAATTATTCCCAATAATATTTTGGATATTAACCCCTTTGAGATTTCTTTATCCAAATATTAATAGTGAATAAAAAAATTATTCTGAATAATATTTTGGATATTAACCATTTTGGGATTTCTTTATCCAACTATTAATGGTGAATAAAGATGAATTCCTCAAAAATAAGATTTTTATATTTTTTGAATATTGGCAAACACCCTTTGGAATTTACAAACATGTTGCAAAATCCAAATTCAAGAAAATAATTTTTGTGTTTAAGAAATCCATGCTAAAACACGTTTTCTTTTAAACTTCGAATATTTGTTTTTTTAAGAGAAATGTTCAAAATATATTAGGGTATTGGCCGAATGCAACACACAAGAAAACAATTTTTTTTTTTGGCTGGGTCCAGCTCGGCCCATATGGCTGGGCTGAACACAGCAGGCCTAGCCGGGTCACTTGCCTAAACCAGTGACCCGGCTGGGTAAACAAAAGGCACACGTGAGTTTCCTCATGCATGTATGCACAGTTACTATTCAAGTGAATTATAATTCACTTGAACAATACAAACACAACTGAAAATGCATGCAAAGAGCTGGGGAGACAAACCTGGAGGCGGAAATGAAGGAACGACAATAATGTTGAAGGCATGCTGGCTGGTCTATCAATATTCTTGTCTGTTTTTAGCCCTTTTTCCTCTATTCTCTATTGGCGTCCGTCTGCTGATTTTATCTCTACATCTTCGTCCATCTCTCTCTACTGGTTTTAGCTCTTTTGTTCTCCCCTGTTCTGCAGATCTTGTTTGCAGAAAATGGAGCAAAGACCGAAAGGCAGTCCCTGCTTGCTTTGGCTCTCGATGATCTTAAGAAAACTTAGTCTTTTCCGTTGTTCCTTTCTAATCTCCACCTCTTTCCTCTCCCCTGTTCTCTCTTCTTTCTTTATGTTTTTTTTCTCTGCCTAGTGTTGTCTACCTCTCTCTCATTTTTCTTCTCTCTTTGTTTTCCTTTCTCGTCCCCTTCTTTTTTCTTTTTTTTAGGTCAGCAACGGAGGTTTATATAGCCTAAATGTAGCTCTATTTAGGAAACAAAATACACTAATCTAGGATACAATTTCGGGTGTCTTACAATCAGATAAAGCACATTAGAAAACCAGAATATTCTGATTGATATTCTGATGATTCCAGTGATTATTTTTTAGTGATTAGAGGATGGTGCGACTCCTTTCTGTCCTTCCACAGCTGGCACTGTGAGGCACCAACTGTTTCCTTTAGATTGAGGTAGGAAAAAAACATGATATGCAGCTCAAAAATCAGGCGAGAGAATCATGGAAACCAGCGGGAATAGTTGTGCAGAGAAAAGGAAAGAATTGCAGACGGGGAGGGTTGTATAGAGAAAAGGAAAGAATTTCAGACGGGGAGGGGTAATGTTCAAAACACAAATGAACAGTACCATGCTGCAAAGTCGTATTTTCTTATCCGGCGTGGTAGAATTCCTGTCATTTTCTGATGATCCAGTCCCCCTCTTCAACTTCTTAAAAACCAGCCCATTTCCTTCTAATTTCATCTTCAATTAAATCCCTTATTTTAGCACTTTTCAATTCAGTCCTTGGTCTAAAAAAAGTCCTTCAAACCGGTCCGTAATCCCTCGAATCAGACTTGCGAACTCGGGCTAGAACCCTTCTCGCGATAGGATTCTCTACTTACATGCTAGACCTTCAAACGATAATATCTTGAGCTTCTGATATCAAAATTAGGCGATTCAAAAACCCAAATTCATCTAAACGTATAGGAATACAACTTTTATGAAGGGTTCAAAGTGAGATAAATTCGTTTTGAAGAACAGAATCTGACCGCAATCTAGTTGGTAAAAAAGATCTCCTGATTTGATTCGGAAACTGACAATGTCAAGCATCCCAATCTGACTGAGAGTCTGACATAAAAATAATGAGCCCTAGGACCCAATAAAGGTGCATGTCAATTATTTAACATGTCATGATTGATGGAATATAATTGGGATGATCAGATATTGCATGAAACTAAGTCAGAATCAAGGTCTAAGTTGGAACAAAATTGGTATTACAACAGAATTGAGATAGCAGCAGAATCAGTTTTTTAGTGCAAATTCTGAGGGATTTATCCAACCTTAAATACCAGATAAAGAAGGAAAGAATTTAGCATTATGATGACTCCTAATTAGCCTAAGAAACCTGACGATCTCGACAGCAAAAGGGGGAGGATAAAGAGAGCAGAAAATAGCTGAAACAAGGTTCGAAAAACACTTCTTTCTTCTTTGTTTTTGTCAATTCCTCAACAATCACGAACTAAACTCATGCATTTGGTTCAAAAGAGGTACACACCATCTCCAGCACGTGGGGCCCAAAAATATGTAACAACATGTTACATGAGTATTTTTACTAGCCTAACATGAAAATGGATGTTTAAAGAATATATGATAGATGTATAACATGCAAACCAACCAAGTCGAAAGCCATGCCTCATAGTTTGTATACACCTTTACCAGTACCTAAGGAACCTTGAGTTGATATATTCATAGATTTTGTTTTAGGGTTACTTAGGTCTAAAAAAGATAGAGATTTAATATTTGTTGTTATAGATATGTTTTCTAAAATGATGCATTTCATATTATATCATAAAACTGATGATGCATTTCATATTATATTATAAAACCGATGATACAACAAATATAACGGATCTTTTCTTTAAGGAAATAGTTTGGTTACATAGTGTTCCAAGAAGCATTGTATCTGATAGAGATGTTAAATGTCTAAGCTACTTTTGGAAAGTTTTATGGGGGTAAGTTAGGAACTAAATTGTTATTTTCAACTACTTGTCATTCACAGATAAATGACCAAACAAAGGTGGCAGATAAAACTTTAACTCAATTATTGAGAACTATTATCCAAAATAATCTTCAAAATTAAAAAGATTGTTTGTCATTCATTGAGTTTGCATATAATAGAAGTGTGTATTCCACAAGAAAGTTTTCTCCTTTTAAAATTGTGTATAGTTTTAATCCCCTAACTCCATTGGATTTATTACATTACCTGTTGATGAAAAAGTTAGTTTTGATAGGAATAGAAAAGCACAGGTTGTCAAAGATTTGTGTACCAAGGTACGACAACATATTGAAAAGATGAATGAACAATATGCATTTAAAGCCAATAAGGGAAATAATAGATGATATTTGAACTAGGAGACTGGGTTTGGATGTATGTGAAAAAAAAGATATTTCATGTTTAAAGGAGATCTAAGTTGATGCCAAAAGAAGATGGACCATTCCAAATCATTGAGAAAATTAATAGTAATGCTTATAAAGTGGAATTACCAAGTGAATATAGAGTTACTACTACATTTAATGAATATGAGTTTTCTTTGTTTGATATGAGTGATGATTTGATGAAGAATCATTTCGAGGAGAGAGGGAATGATATGATCCTAGCTTCAATACCAAGAGATGCATTTGAGACTTATTGGGTCCAATTACAAGACTTAGAGAAAAAAATTCAACGAGGCAATTAATAGATTTCTTCAAGATACATGGGTTAATGTGGACTTTGAGAGGATATCAAAGAATGAAGAACAAGCCTTGATTAATTTGATTCGTGTTCAAGAAGAGTTTGTAGGAGAGCATCCAAACATACAGAAAGATTAGAATAAAAATATTCAAATATGCCAGTTTTGACTTTTCTCTACTGTTTTGGCCATAACTGGAGCTACAAAATGAATTTTGATGTGATTCTAGTTGAATTAGAAAGTAAACACCCATATATTTCTAGTGTTATATGGTAAACCTTTCAATTCATTAACACAAGGGAGAACCATCCATTTGAAGTTAGGCTATGATTCTGCCAATAGATTATAAAATTTAACTTTGGTCTTGTTTTAATTAGTTTGTCTATTATTTATTTATCTTTTAGTTTATTTTAGGGCTTGCATCATTTAAAGGTTTATTTGGGTTATGTTTTATTTTATTATTTTAGTTATTTTAGGCTTTTAATGTGTTAAGACCTATTTATCAAGTTTGGGTTTATTAAGTCAAATTAGGGTTCTTGTTGGTTCAAGTTACAAACTTTTCTTCAAACCTCAAATTATAAATCTAAGGGACAATTTTGAATCAACCAATCTCTTTCTCTCTTTCACCATTTTGCAGTAACGCTCTCTCATCTCTCAAGTTCAGTGATTAAAACGTGAAAAAATAAAGTCTTTAACCAAAATGTAAAAACCTTTCAAACAAGGATTAAAAATTAAAAAATAATTTGGGGACTAAAAATGCTAAAAACACTCCTCAACTATAATAAACACAAAAAAAGTATGGGATTTTTTTATAGTGTTAATTTTTATCCTTTAGTTTTAATTATATTTGATCAAGAAAATTGAATTTGATTTTGTCAAATCAAGCATCGATTTAATGCTAAAACCTTTTTAAACATTACAAGAACCTTTTCAAAGTTAACCAAGACAAATCATGCTGAACCAAATTAAGTAACTAAATGTGGAAGGATCATGTTAAAAAGGAATTAAGTAACTAAAAAAAAAAGACCAGAAAAAAAAACATTATTGTGGTCTATAATGTTATTTGAGTGTGTCTACAATAAAAATGGCATGCCTTTAGTTGTGTTTTATATATATATATATAATCTTAATTTTAATATCCAAGTGTTAGCAATTATGAGTATTTTTAGGTATTACTATTGATTATATTAACAAAATGTTCCCTTCCACATATGTAATTGATCTTTTTATACAATTATGTTTGAATCCAATAATGTATAGTAATTGATCTTTCTATACAACACATTAATTTTTGTTGTTGTTGAAGTTACGTGTATTAGGTTTCCTATCTCTTTCCACTTCCAGCTATTTCATCTCTCTTGATGACAAACAACAACAACAAAAAATACCTTTGTCATCCCTATAATGTTTTATTTTCAACTATAATTTTGTTACTTGGGATCCATTTTTTTTCACTAAAGTTTTAGATTTTATTATATAATTTGCCCATGCTTCTTTGCTTCATTGCGAATTAGGTTAAAAATATTTTGAACATAAACAAATATGTAGGTGTTGCTAATATGTTTTCTAGTTGCAAGAAAAAACTTGATCGTGAACTAAAAATCTAATGTATACATTTAATAAAATAGATTGAGAATTCAATGTTAAAAAGAGATTTTAACACCAACTAAAGACCAAGTCGTTAAGCTCAGGAAAAAATATAGATTAAGACATTTGATCGTGTTGTGAGAATAATATAAAGGTTTTTTATATGACACAAATTGTTTTACGAGGAGTAATAACTAAAACAAACTACTTTACTTGTATAAGTCTTCCTTTTCTTATTAACATCTTTAATTTCAACAAAAGAAAAATCTAACATTTTACTCAATGTTATTTATCTATTAAAAATAAAAAGTAATTAAAACCAACAAAAATTGAATTGAATGATTGAAATAAGAATAAAAACATATTTCTCAAATTAGAACTCCTTTATCTAATTAACATTCTCATTTTTTTTTTTTGAAATTTCCTTATGAAAATTTATTTTTAGACAACATCTTATAATTATTCTAAAAACAAGTTTGAATTATAAGAAAATAACATTTTCATAATTTTAGACTTGAGTGTACTAAAAAAACATAAAAATAAATAACGCTCATATGCAGCAGTGAAGGACTCTTTGGCAATGTATTAAAATTTGAATAATTATAAATAAAATAATATCTAAATACATTCTTAATTAGTTTTATAATTTAATAAAATAATATATCTAATATTTTTTTAATTAATTAATTTTTAAGTATTACATCTAAAGTTTTAGGGAAAGGCAAAAAAAGAAAAGCTAATGGCGCAGGCTTAATGGCCCAGCATGTCTATGAATTGTAATAGTTAAATTTTTTTTAAAAAAACTTTAATCTGGTTCTTGAACTTTTGTTTTTCACAATTAAACCATTTTGAACCCAAATTAACACTTAATTACATATTTTTTTTAGGGAATGACTAAATTGAAAGATAGAGGACTAAAGTGTAAAGGGCATGTAAAATAAATGATGTCTTAGAATTTCATTTGAAAAGCTCAGTTTAGTCTCCCATATTTTTTAGCTATTAGGTAACCAATTTCTTTAGTTTTTTAAAATTCAATTTTAGTACCAAACTTCAGTTCTCTAATTTCCAATCCTTTTTTTTTTCGTGAGAGGAGAGAGAGAGGTTCACTAGATTTCAATATAGAGAGAAAATTCATCGTTGATGACGTTTCCGGCCACAAAAATAGTTGATTTTGGTATCATTGGGTTCCATTTTATAAGAGTGGTTTGACCTAAATATTTTTTTCCTTCTTGCTAAAGAAGGTAGGTCTAACTGTGGGAGTTATTTTAGCTTCGTGTTGATTTTAGTTTTTTGAGTTGTTTTTTGGGTTTATTAGTGTCTATTGATAGGTTTATCAAGCTATTTGATGTGTTTTCTGGGTTTTTGGGTCAAAATAGATTGAAAATAGGTTTTAAATTGGAAAAAAAAATGAACCCCTAATTTTCCAGCGACCCTTGTTGCTGAAATTTGCAAAAAGCAAATGACATGTCGTCTGTTGTCTTTTTTATTAAAAAAAGTGTTGTTCACCCTTTTAATAAGTAAAGAAAAATAAGATAGACCCTAACACATAGGTTGAGCTGGAAGGCCCATGTTTTTGGGCTATTTTTTTTTAATGCGCAGGCCCACACAACTAGGCTTTTTTTTTCCCTACTGGTTTTAAAAAAGTTGATAAAACAAATCATTAAACCCAATTAAGTTCATTATCAAAGTGATAGGTTTAACGAGTTAATCCATAACATATGGGGTATTTTTTTTTTGGTTTAATGATTTTTTTATCCCTTAATTTTTTTAAAAAAATACAATTTCCCTTAAATTTTTTTAAAATACAATTTTCACCCTTTGTTATTTAACAGAACCTAAAAGAATGAAATTTCACCTTTTGTTGTCAATGATCTACCTTTGCTATTTCAACTCCATGTATCTATCACGGTTTTTTTACTTTAAAAAATATATTGTTTCATACAAAAAATATCATGCGCTTTTTTTAAAGCTAAACTACACTTTACCAATCGTTCGAGTTGTCTTTGAACCCGTTAAGTTAATTAGGTCACTTAGAGTTAACTTTCATGTGGGTTGATTTTAAACTTATGCTAGGCAAGTAGTTGGGTCGGAAGGTTAACAATGCCAAATAGTTTTTTTTTTAATTCCATCTTTTAATTTTTTCTTTCAATTAAATTCTTTTTTATTTATCAATCTCATCCTTCAACATTTGATTGATTTTGAATTGACATTCGTAATTTATTTTGATTTTCTTTCTTTGAGGTTATTGTAGTTTTAAACAAATATCTTGATATTTGATTGATGTTTAATTTTGCAAGCGTCTATTTTTGTTATCATATTATTAAGTAACAAAATAGTTTAAAATAACAAAGTTGTTAAACTCAGTGGAGTCCATCATCTGGGTCGTGGGTTTGGTGGGTTAAGCTGTGAAGCCCGGGTCGATCTGATATGTCGTCGTCTTAATATTAAAAAAAAGATGTCATCTTGATTTTTTTTTTAAAAAAACTAAACCATACTTTTTACTGGTTGTCCAAATTATTTTTGGACTTGTCAAGTCGTCTGGATCATATTAAACCAACTCTTATCAAGTTAATTTTAAATCAGGGCTAGGTAAAAAATTATGTTGGAAGAATTCAATGTTGTGCTGCTAGGTTGGGTTTAATAACAATACCATCTGAATATTTTTTTAATTTTAATGTTTTTTATCTAACTCGCAACATAACACAAGTTAGAAAAATAGTAAAAACTAATCACCATTTTTAAAACGAACAAATCTATATTTAATATTATTATCTTGAAATCTTTTCAAAAACCCTTCACGATTGAACAAAAAGAAATAACTAAACAAAATATAAAGACTCTTTTTTTAGACAAACTTAAATAACAAGGCTATTAAGCCCCCTTATTGGAAAGCATTTTTTCAATTAAAGAAAAGACGAGTTGCATGGAAAATGTTTTTTCACTTTAAAAAGGTGAAAAACACTTTTTAGCGGTATGCTACTTCATCATTCTTAACATGCACACATACACATTAAGTAATAAGCTAAAGGGTGTGGGTGATTCATTGTTCACCCACACTCAATGCATTGTGGATTACAATCCACAGTGCATTCCTCTCTTTTTTTGTTTTTTTTTCATTTTTTTGTTTTTTTTCCAATTTTCCCCCTTTTTTTCATTTATTTTTTTTAAAATTATCTTTGTCGATTTTACTTTTTTAATATTAAGCTGGTTAAAAATTTCACTTTGTAATTTTTTTCCTTTAAAATACTGTGGATTACTACAGTGTTTTCCCGCATGGTTTTTCTTTTTTCTTTTTTTATTTTTTAAAATTATTTTTGTTGATTTTATTTTTTTAATATTGAGCTGATTGAGAATTTAGTTTTGTAATTTTTTTTAAAACATTGTTAATTGCTACAGTGTTTCTCCGCATGGTTTTTTTTTGTTTTTTGATGATCTTCTCCGAAATTATCTTTTTTTATTTTATTTTTTAATATTGAGCTGGTTAAAAATTACAGTTACAATATGTGAGAAAAGCAATGTAACTTTCTTCATAAATTACTGTGAATTGCCGTAGTATTTTTTTCCACATGGTTTTTTTCCAGTTTCTTTTGTATTTTCTTTTTTTGTAATATTTTTTTTCAAAATTATCTTTGTCGATTTTATTTTTTTAATATTAAGCTGGTTAGAATTTAACTTTGTAATAAAACTTAATCATTTGGGGAAAGCATTGTAGCTTTCCTCACAAAACACTGTGGATTGCTAGAGCGTCTCTCAACATAGTTTTTTTTTTCTTATGATTTTTTCAAAATTATCTTTGTCAATTTTATTTTTTTAATATTGAGCTGGTTAAGAATTACAATTACAAGTCATTACAAATAAGGCTAAATCATGTGGGGAAGCACTGTACCTTTCATCACAAATCACTGCGAATTGCTACAGTGTTTCCAACATGGTTTTTTTCCTGTTTTTGTTTTTGTATTTTTTTTGTTATTTTTTTTCTAAAATTGTCTCTGTCGATTTTTTTTTAATATTAGGCTTATTAAGAATTTAGCTTTGTTATTTTTTTTCTTTTAAAACACTGTGAATTGTTGCAATATTTTCCCATATGATTTTTTCCAAAATTATCTTTGTCGATTTTTTTTTAATATTGAGTTAGTTAAGAATTATAATTACAATAAAGCTAAATCATATGGAGAAAAAGTTGTAGCTTTTCTCACAAAACACTGTGAATTGCTACAGTATTTGTCTAAATGGTTTTTTTTATATGATTTTTTCTAAAATTATCTTTGTCGATTTTATTGGAGAAAGCATTGTAGTTTTCCGCATAAAACATTGTCAATTGTTACAATATTTTTCCTCATGGGTTTTTTTCCTTCCAAAATTATTTTTGTTGGTTTTTTTTAATATTAAGTTGGTAGAGAATTTAGCTTTGTAATATTTTTTGCTTTT
>Ga0307510_10000936_pt1 | contig 30889 bp, 27 predicted proteins | sample 12_EM_MG_FD_207224 | JGI IMG/M metagenome (GOLD analysis project Ga0307510, IMG submission 207224) | Populus trichocarpa ectomycorrhiza microbial communities from riparian zone in the Pacific Northwest, United States - 12_EM | ecosystem: Host-associated > Plants > Roots > Unclassified | place... | reverse complement strand
TCGAACATTTTCTACAGCCATCATTGGCGCAACTTGGGACTTGTGTTCGTCTACGTCGGATTCAACGTAAGTCAACTTTTTGGCCTTTCCGTCTGTCTGCGACCGACTAATATCGATTTTGCGCGCGTAGGTATTCGCTCTCTTTGCTATGACATACATCTTCCGTATTCGCGGACCTACTCACCTTTTCTCTCGCAAGCATTAGTCAATGAGATTGTAGTCACTTTTACCATCACGTACATTTACTAGAGTGTCATGAGGACGAAGACATGAATGTAATTATGACCTTGTCATCACAGTTTATCGTATTATTAAAAGCTATCGTAATAATTCATCATTGTAAGGCGGACAAGCCCGACCTGGAAATAGACTACAGCAATTATAGGGAGAACAGCATTATTCATTCAAATTTCTGACGGGGAATGCTCGGGGAACTTTATGGATCTCCTGTGGAATAGAAGTGAGCGGGATTGGGAAGGTGTCCGACGAGGGTCACGTGACGCCACACCGAATATGTTTTCTTCGAAGGCACGGCCCACAGCACTCCCGTAGCGAGCCTTTTGGGAGGACAGCCCAGAGGATGACTTGACGCTTTACTTGGACGATTACCCGCGGCAAAGGAAAGCCGTGAGGGGAGACGCAAGGTCCAAAACCATGCGACTCGGAACTACCCGGCGGTGCCCACCATATGTTTCCAACGCGAACCCTCAAACTCACAATGTTGCAACTGGTAACCATCATGCATCATCCAAGGACTTCATGCCGGCGATGTCAGTACGGTATATACCTTGGATGGCACACCTTGTACACACATTATGTGTCGTCGGTGGTCACCTCCTCGTCAAAGGCGGCCCTCTCGTTGATTTTGGCATTTTCGGGGAGTGCCATACGCTTTCGCTTCGTGGGAAGTCGGCGTCTACTCTCGATCTATACCCAAAGGGTCGAATAATTGGACAATTACCCAAACCCGCAGTTGCGAGGTGCTAGCCGCTGTCTGTGTGAAAGGGCCACAAGATTGGGTCTTACAATAGTTCGGAGTATACGCGGAACAAGCCTGAGTACAATAGTAGCGCTGTGCCATATCTTACAAAATAGCCATGTGCTCGTTTTGATGTCTCCGTGATGCGAGCCGGGCTGGTACTACAGTAGTGCCCATTTATTGACGCTGCGTTTTACAATCATACGCCAAGATGGTCAATGAAGAACCCAAAACACTCTGACCATATTATCCAACCTGAATGGGGTTCACCCTGCCCCTTTTTTGTTTGTGGATGTGTTCAACAACTGGATGTCTTGGCGCTCGATGCATTTGTCAACTACTAGCGCTTTCCTAGGCCCTGGCACGTGTTGAACAGAGGTGGTTCCTGTATTTCCAAGGTTTCTCTCAGGGAAATGTATACGAATATATTTGAGTTGGTTATCACGCGCGCACACGAGCTGAGAATGATAGAGCGAAGGAGCACGCGGGGGACTGGAGCGGGAGACACCCTCTCGCTTACAGGTCTGGGATACGCTCGAGGTCACTACTAAGTACTGGCGGATACTACAGATTAGGATATCGGGCCATTAGTCAGTATGGCCTGTGCGCTCTGCATCCAATTTGCCAGTCGCTATCCTAAGAAAATGATATCACATTTCTTAGACGATTGCGCGCTGGGGTGCAGCACCTATCCAGCTGGCTAACAGAAAAGGTTTGTCGTGGACTTCATTTTTGACGCCAAAACATTGTCCCGGACCCATTGAATCGTCTTGCACTGCCCCGTTTCACCAATTTCACCAGCCCGCCACCCACCATCAAGACGTCTTTGGGACTTTCAAATTCATGCAAAAGAACAATACCTGAGAATCGCGTTTTGTCTGCATCCCACGTTCGGGTGTCCTTGTTTTCAAGCGCTCAGTGCCGTGGATATAGGCCCCATGTTTGCCGTGGAGCTACACACCGCCAGTGCTTCGACATACCCACCGAGACCCCCCAATCTCTGTATACGATTCACGAGCAACACCTTTCCCATGTCTCAAGCTCCAACAAGACTGGCAGACCCCGAGAGGGGAGGTGACACAGGTTTCTAAGCCTTTGCTCGGCCTTCCCCTTGCCAAATCCACTGATGTGTATAGCAGATGTTCAACGCGACCCACCTCAGTCAGCACAGAATCACTCGCCACCAAGGGAATCTGCCTTTGGTGACAGTTCAAGGCCGCTCCTCTCTAAGGAAATAGACGACAGAGCGACTGAGCGCTTTCAAAAAGATGCGGAGTGTGTCCTGGTTTTCGTGAGTCCCCACGTTAGCCTCTACACTACTTTGCGCATCAACTGGAACTGTAGACTGGTTTATTCTCTGCTGTTGTCGGTGCGCTGCTCTCAGTGTCTCTGCAAGACCTCAGGCCCAACCCTCAGGATACATCGACATTCTATCTCGCGGGCATCTATCAGCTCTTCGCCAACTCTAATATTACGCACGTGTCAATTCCTCCCACTTTGGAACAGCCACCCGTGTTCTCGGCGCCTGGATATGCCGTCTGGGTGAACTCCCTCTGGTTCTTGAGCTTGCTTATCGGTCTTACCGGTGCTCTCATGGCGACATCGCAACAAGATTGGGCACGTCGATACACCCAACTCACCAGGTACCCACGGTGCATCCCAGAAAGGCGAGCACGGATGCGCGCCTTCCTTGCTAACGGCGTCCATAAGGAGGACTTCCTCACGGGAGGTGATGGACTGATTAGTTATGTCCACATCGCTATCTTGTTGTTCGTCGCCGGCGCAATTATCTCTCTTTATAACATCAACCACACCGTCTTCATTGTCGTGACATTGTGGATCGGGTATGCCGCATTTTGCTACCTTTTTTTCACGTTGTTGCCAATTTTCCATTCGGACTTCATCATCTGCACGCCGCTTTCTTCAACTGTATTGAGCCTTTCTCTCGGTATATCGTATGTTGTGATTGGAATATTCTCCTGCACAACGCGCTGTCACCGCCTTCGCGATGAGATCAAAAGGCGCTATGATCTAGGGTTCATGCCAGAGAAATATATCGAAATCAGAGCAACCGCGTTGAAACCGTCTCCAGAAATCGACGCCCTGGTCTTGGAAGATATATTTCTTTCGATAGAAGGCGACTCCGCGTTGGAAAACTTCATTGATACCATTCCTGGCTTCTGCAACTCACCACTTGTCAACGGAGGTTTCCCTCCTTCGGTTCACGAGGAGTTGCAACAGGCATTGTATGGATTCTTGGACCAAACTTTCTCATTCGCTCCGGTCCCCGAGTCAGTTGGAATCCATCGACTCATTTCCTGCCTGAATGCGGCCCATGCGGCACTCCCACCTGACATAACTTTGCAAATCCTTGACGACATACTCCAGGGGCGGTGGACTGAAGCGCTACAATCGGTTGAAATAGGACATTCTCTCAGACGCTGGAGTCTTCTCAAGAATAATTCAATTGGCCTCAAAGTACGAAGGATAATTGCGTGCATCATAGCTTGCGCCCGGGGACGGGATGAGCGCTGGATAATGCTCATTAAGGACGAATTTGGCGTACAGGACCATGTCCTTCGGGATTACGTTGCACATGGAAATAGCCCCTTACTCGCCATTTTGATCCACGTTATACGTCAATCCTTGGTGGGCCATCAACGCTCACAACCGGAAGTTTTGCGGTCACTTTCCGAATTTGACATAATCGATGCACTCCCAGGATTGCAGGACAACTTCTGTGCCCTGTGGAACGAACTTGTTCAAGAAGCACGGAATTGCGTGGATCCAAGCTTTCCTATCGAGATACTGAGAGAGATTTGCCATCTTTATATCTCCTTACATCAAGGCACAGACTCGGATGCTATCCCAATCGACGAGCCAGCGTTCAATTTGTATCCATTTTGCAACATTGCTAGTCATTCTCCCGACTTGGTAATAATGCCGTCTACCACACCTTCCATGCCGGGGTTCCCATCCCCAAGGCTAACCACCCATCTCGCGCATATCCCTTCGCAGGTCACTCCAACAACGTATCCCTCCATTCCTGTCAATCCCGGAGCCTTTCTACATCCCAACCTCGTGGCTAACCCTAGTATCCAAATCACCACCGGATCTGATCTACCTTCCGAGTCATCTCCTATCCCATATCCAGTTCATACAGCTCGTTATCCGCATCCTACAAGTGAGTCCTCGCCCCCAAATGCGCCGCGATATATAGCGTCGGGTGTTTGGCCACCTCAACGGCCTCAACCCTCAGAATGCACCGAACAGCGAGATATGGCCACGCAAGCCGCAGCACAAGACCCCTGTGAAACCTCATTTTTGGCTAACTACATCTATCACTCTATCCCAGACAATGGTACCACTCTACAAAGAAATGAGGGAATCACCGTCGTCCCTCATGTATCTGAATCCACATTTTCACCCACCCTAATGTCACCCTCTCACAGTAATGTGGTCCCCGCAGAGCTCCCTTCATCTGGAGAAACCTCTCTCCAACGGATCGACACTTCAGGCGAACCGCGATCTTCATCCTCACCCCCAACGACAGCGCGCTCCCACCTATGTCTCCAGTGCACTTTGATCGTGGACACCGATGTTCCTACAAGCATTGGAGCCACCAGTGCTCACCATGTTGCCCCCGACCCGGGCTCTCCCCTTTCCATCAGGGCACATCAGCCAGCACTGTCGACCCCTGACATCGCCGAACATGCTTTATAACTTAGGGCCTGCCAGCACAGCCCTAGATTGACGGACACTTGTTGTAAGTTCCGCCCTCAGTCTATTAGAATTCTATCTGGACTGAAAGTCGACGTAGACGTTTGGCACAGTGTAGTGATGAGGATTCCATCCAACTAGCCCTCTGATTGATCTAAGTTTGAGAGTAGGTTATAAGCACTTGCCTACAATGTCTCCACGTCCATGTCTTTGTCCTGACCACCGACGTACTGACTATTTATTTTGAAAGAACATATTTCTCATTGAATGACGCTCAGTAAATAGACCCTGCCAATCCATGCTCCCTTGGCGGGTTAAGCATGTCCTAAATGTAGCATTCACGTGTCTGCACTTCAATTGAATGTCTCTACTCACCAGGCGGACGAAACCCTGTTAACAGTCTTACGAAGTCATGGAGCAATCGGATGCGGAAATATATGTGAGTCTAAGTGTAAAATAGTAATATAACGCAGGAACGGATGTACAGGTGGACACTATTATAACTTACCTCAGTCTCACTGACAATGCACAACTTGAAGGCTGAGGCATTAAACATCGGAGAAAGGCGTCCTATATACTGTAGGAAAGAGAGAAAGATCAGATCTAGAGTAAGGGAGTAAGTAACAAAAATTGAGTGTATATGAGGTGACTCGGGCAGATAACGGCTGGCCCGAGGCATACGAATAAGGAAACACACTGATAACATGAGGTTTGCCGGCGGGTGGTTTGTTCGCCCCACCGCACTCGCTCACCTCAACTGTGCAATAATATCCTGACAATCGGCTCATGCGTCCGGAAGACTGGCTAGTTTTGCTTGTTCCGGTTGAGAGGGCCATACAGTAGTGATATGAAGCAAATTCTGAAAGTAGCATGTGGCGTCGAAGTTGAATAAGCCACGTGTCAGGCAAGTGGCTAAGCCAGTTGACTCTACACCGCGCTACGAATTTCCTGAACAGTTGCTCCAAGCGCTGGACACGGTCCCACACCCCCACACTGTCATCTTTGAATGACCAAAGTGGCAAGCTGATTGATAGACGCAGAGAGGGAGGGCGGTGTAAGGTATGCACGCGCGTTGGCCTTAGAATCGACCTATTTGCCCCATCGCCGACACATCCGACTGCCTCACCCGACACGTCTGACGCCACAGGGCAGCGAGCACGCGTTGCTGCCCTCTCCATTCTTACGCGTCACCCTTTTTCTCGTCGTTAAGGACACGTAGCTAGATTGTAAATAGCTAGAAAACCGACTATATTACTCCGCATGCAGCAAGCACCGTGAGCAGGGAGTGGAGGCGAGGAGTGCCTCAGCCCTGCCGCGGTTTTGCATCGCGCATTCCCTCTTTCCCCTCTCTCACAACCTGGGACAAAAACCTCGAACTCACACGTAGACGACGTATCTACCTTACAAATTGGAGCCCACCGCGGGGGTAGGCGTCTTTCCATCAGATGCCTGCCCCAGTGAGGCCGGCATCTTCCCAGGTGCCAGCCTCGTCCTTCGACCCCAAGTTTCAAGATCAACGCTCTTCACCCTTGGCGACTCCCCTCACTTCTGCTCACCGCTCCCCGAAGGGACTCCCCTGGGAACAGCAGCACGACGACTCGGAGCTGATCCAGCACTTTGACTTTGTCGATTGGTCATCAAAGTGGCCCCAATACTTCAAACGCTTCCGATCCTTAGCTGACGATCTCATTTACTTCCAATTCATGTCCAGGAGAGAATGCAATGCGCTTTTCTGGCAAGGCGTTCATCCCAAAGACCGCACCATGCTTTACCCCCACATAGTCGACAGGCGTTCCCTCCGGAAACCAGGAGCAGACTTCAACATCCAGGAGTTATTCTACCGAGTGCATGCTATCCTTTCCCAGTGGAGACGTGAAGATGAAGCTGAGCGACAGAGGAAGCTAGAAGAAGACCGGGAGCTCAAACAGCTGATACTAGGCATGTGGGACCGGTCCCCCTACGACCCCACCTACGCAGTTCTCTATAGGCAATGTGCCCGACGTTTTCCGACTGCCCTCAAAGGAGTACCCAAGCCAAAGTCCTTACCCAAACCGACACAAGACGCACCGCCGCAACGGACGCTCCACAACGGTCAAGCCCCGCCTAGCACCCGGGCCAACAACCACCTCCCTCGGCATCACGCACTCTACTTAGGCGACGACGAGCAATCTCTGCCTCAAACCCCCCCTCTGCCTACACGACGACACCCACCAACTCAAAACCAACCAAACCCTGTTTTGCTGCCGTCCATCCAAATCTGCCCAACTTCAGCTCTGCCGCCGCCGCTGCGCCTCGAGTTCACAAAGTCTCGCCACCATTTCCAGCTCGCAACGTCTCACCACCGCCGCCTGCTCCAAGACAGCCAAGCTCAGTACCGCAACCATCGCCAATTTGCAGAGTATCGCCGCCATCATCACCTCGCACAGTCCCGCTGCCACCGCCTGATCAAAGCCGTCCGATTTCAGTCTCGCCCCCATTGCCAGCTCGCAACGTCACGCCGCCACTGCCCGATCAAAGCCAGCCAAGTCCAGTCTCGCCGTCTTCGCAAGTTCGTGAAGTCCCGCCGCCACACGCTCAGAGCCGTCCAAGCTCAGTCCCGCCGCCGCCTGTGCCCCTTGTCCGTGAAGTCCCGCCGCCATCCGCCCCAAGTCGCTCAAATTCAAACTCGTCATCGCCACTGCCGCCGCCGCCTCTGTCTCCAGCTCACAAGGTCCCGCCGCCCGCTCAAAACTGTCCGGCGAGATCAGTCTCGCTGCCAACGCCTTCACCTCCGAGTTCTCCTTCCATCTCAGCTACAAAGTGTTTGCCCTTGTCCACACGCCTTGGATCTTTTCTCTCGTTCTCAACCTCGTTTCTGCTGTCATCGCTAACGCTGCCCTCGTCAACGCTGCCCCCGCCTCAGCTGCCTTTGCCGACGCCGCCTCCGCCACTGCCGTCCTTGCCAGGCTTGCCTTCGCCACCACCACCCCTCTCCCCATCCTTGCAACCACCGCCTCCGCCATCGCCGCTACTACCATCGCCGTCGCCGTCGTCACCACCGTCTTCGCCAAAGCCGACCTTGTCAAAACTGCCACCCATACCTCAAGTTCACGAACTCACGCCGCCTCCGCCTTCGTCAATCGCCGCCGCATCACCAAATCAGTCCGAAGCCAAACCGAATAGCCGCCAAATGCAAGAAAAAGCCGATATCTCAAGAGTTAGAAACGGCGATGCGACCCCGATAACGAAGCCAGAGCAAGCGCAAGCCCCCCACAGCAACCACCACGACCCAGCCAACACCAAAGGCAAGATAGCACGCAACGACAGCACTGGCGACACCGACTACATCAGCAGTGACCGCAGCCACCCGCGCGAGGCCAGCGACTTCGGCACCAACGACAACGGTGAGTTTGTGTACGATCCGGGCGGACACACCCCCAACTCCAAGGACGGCTCAACGCGCGACGTCGGCGACAGCAGCAGCAGCAGCTTCATCCACGCCACCAACATCTTCGACGTCACCCGCACCCTCGACGCCAATGCCGCCAACAGCAGCAGCAGCAGCATTTCGAACAACACCGACAGCATCGCCAACACTTCTCGCATCTCACCCGCCCCGAATTTAGGCAACAGCGATGCCATCATCAGCCACAGCGCCGACACCAACGACAACAGCAGCGACAGCAACGGCATACCCGACATCGCCGCCAGCATCGACGACATCGCTTGCACCACCAACGCCGACGCCGTCATCAAAAGTAGTAGCAGCAACTGCAAGAATACGTCCACCGGCCGCACCATCAGCACCAACACCAACAACAACAACAGCAGCAGCAACTTCAACAACGACGCCACCAACATCACCATCAACGTCCGCGCCCTCCCCATCAGCAATTCTGACCTCGGCACGGCGACCAACAGCAACGCCAGCAACACCGACAGCGGCACCGACACCTCCCTGCCCATTCGCACCGCTCGCACCACCAGCAGCACTGACAACCGCAACATCGATGACAACGCCAACACCGACGCCAACAGCAGTGGCAGCAACAGCATCTTCGACACCAACGCCGCCGACATCGACACCACCAGCTGCAACAGCAACAGCATTCCGGACAACACTGCCAGCTTTGTCGACAGCACCCGCGCCACCAACGCATTCGACGACAGCAGCAGCAGCAACTTCAACAGCAACGCCACCAGCATCGTCGACACAGCCCGCATGCTTAGCACCAACGCCGACAGCATCAACATCAACTCCAGCGACGCCGACAGCATCTTCACCATTGGATGCGCCCCCTCCACTAGTGAACGCCTCGACACCTTCGACAGCAGCGGCGCCGACCCCGCCTCACCTATTTGTAATAGCACCGTCGTGCAAGACAACGAGTCCGAGCACGAGCACGCCCACACGCTGCCTCTTGCCGTCATTCACCAAGTCCCCCCCTTCGCCGCGCCACATCCAGACAAGCCAGAAGAACCGCCCCCAGCTCCTCCGACAAATGCTACGTCCGCCGTCCCCAACTCGCAAGTCGTGCAAGACACTCGGCACACCATTTCCGATCCCGCGCGCACCCCTCACTTGTTCGACGACGCGGCCAGCAGTTTTATTGCCACGGCACCCCATTTTCCATTGCCAGCGGACGACTTCGACGACAAGAACATCAGCAACGCGTTGACCCAGGAGGGTCAAAATTTAAAGCCCCGGGAGGTGTAAGGTACGCATCCGTGTTGGCCTTGGAACCTACCTATTTGCCCCATCACCGACACATCTGACGACCTCGCCCGACACCTCCGACGCCACAGGGCAGCAAGCACACGTTGCTGCCCTCTCCATTCTTACATGTCACCCTTTTTCTCGTCGTTAAGGGCACGTAGCTAGATTGTAAATAGATAGAAAACAACTATATAAATCTGCGTGCAGCACCGTGAGCACAAGGGAGTTCTGTCACTTCCCTGGTAACCGTACAGCTGACTTAAGCAGCCTAGTAGTCGTACAAAATGCATGGAGGCACAACCAAATAAAATAAAAATTCCATCTTAGTTTCATGTCAAAGTTGACAAAAATGCGAATCCACTTGTCTTTTTTTTGAGCAAAAAGACCAAGTTTTCATCGATTCCCTTCTCTCAAGTCCTGAGGTCAAGTGCACGCATCTGTCACACTGAAATTTTAAGTTTGGGTCGGTGCTTCAAATCAGAGCCATGGGACGAATGGTTGATGGGAGGGCACGTGATATCCAATGCATGTGAGCGACAAAAAAATAGATGACACCACCCGGAATCGAACCAAGAGACCCACCCTGCTCACTAATGTAAGCAAAACTGAATAACCATTACACCATTCAATTCTACCATCACTATGCATTTAATGATATATGACCAACTGCTGCCAATAAAGAGTAGCTACCAAGTTGAATAGCAGCCAATTTGTTCCCCTCCACCACATGCGAAAATATCCCGCATTGCTCAAAATGACATGATGTCGGTGCTTTAAAAAGCACCAAACTTTATTGTGACGAACTGTGACTGTACGACTAGTAGGTCACTTAGGTCAGCTGTACGGTAACCAGGTAAGTGACAGTAGTGCCTCAGCTGTGCTGCGGTTTTGCATCGTGCATTCCCCTTTTCCCCTCTCTCACAACCTGGGACAAGAACCTCGAACTCACACGTAGACGACATATCTACCTTACACTGCCTAGGAGTCATTCGTGGCCTTGTCTAGTGCTCACGGAGCTGCGCGCGGATTTGTATGGTTTCCAAGACTATCTACTTACAGTCTAGACTGCTTATCTTAACAACAAGGCCCAAGGGTGCATCAGGAAAATGTCTAATTTCCTTTTTGTGCCTTTTTTGTGCTTTTTCATACTTTTTACAGAAAAAGTAGAAAAAGTATGAAAAAGCCCAGTCCCACACTTTTTTTGTGCTTTTTGAGTTGCTCAAAAAAGTAAATCATCTTCCAAAAGTACTGTAATGCAAAAAGTACAAAAAAGTACAGCCAACAAATGTCAATTATGAGTGAAATAGAGTAGTTGTAAAAAAAAAGTGAAAAAAGTATTGAAAAGTATGTGAAAAGTGTGGGACTAGGCTTTTCCCAAGTAGTCTGTACTTTCTCAAAATTTGCTTTTTTTACTTGAAAAAAGCAATAAAAGCATGAAAAAGTACAAAAAGCAAATTGGACGTTTTCCTGATGTGAGGGCCATTATGGAAAATGGAGAGTTGACACCAGCAACGCCCGTGCTGTCCTGTGGCGTCGGTCGTGTCGGGCGAGGTGGTCGGTCAAGTCGGACGATCAGGAAAGCGCTCGATTCCGGGGCTACAGTGTATCCCAACCTTACAATACTTACACTCGTTCACCGATCACATGCTGTAACTGCTGGAGCTCGAGATTAGAGAGTATTTTGCATAGTAATCTCACGACCACTGGCACGTGGGGCCATCATGATCTCCCGACTGTTTTGCGATCGTTTTACTGGATCAGAAGCGATCGTAATTCAGCATTGTAGGGCAGGCAAGCCCGACCTGGGAATAGACGACAACAATCACAGGGAGGATAGTATTCAAATTTCTGACGGGGAACTTTATGGATCTTCTGTGGTATAGAAGTGAGTGGGATTGGAAAGGTAACTTACGTTGTCGACGAGGGTCACGTACCGCACCAAATTTGAAGCCACGGCCCATAGCGAGCCTTTTGAGAGGACTTGACGTCTTACTTGGACGATGACTCATGTCATAGGGGGGAGACGCAAGGTCCAAAATCATGCCAACTGCCCGGTTCCCAGCCCACCATCTCTGCTTCCAACGCGAACCTCAAAATGTTGTAACTGGTAACCATCACGCAATCACCCAAGGACTTCCTGCCCGCGACGTCAGTACGGTACACCTTGTACACACATTATATGTCGTCGGTAGTCACCTCCTCGCCAAAGGCGTCTGTCCCGTCAGTTGTAGCATTTTCGGGGAGTGCCATACCCTTATACTTCGTGGGAAGTCGGCATCAAGTCTTGACCTATAACCCAATGGGTCGAATTGCCAGTGGGCACTACCCAGTTGCGATACTCGTTGGCTGTGCAATTCACACGATCACATCGCCTTGCCATCTTGGGACTCACGTAGTGACAACTGACGTCTCGGGGACTAGTCCACACCTGATCCGGAGAGTTGGCCATATATAATGATGAGTGCGAGCGCAACGGCGATACACACCTTTTTTCGTATATCCCCCTCAAATGCAGTATGCCCTAGTCGCTTCAACTTCTCGCCGTTGAAGCACAGGGCCGTCTCTAAGCGTCCATGTCCTGGCATCCTTGATCACCTTGGCGTACTCTTTCCCAACCTCATGGAACACCAATTCGCGATTTTCATCGTCCCTCGGTTTTCCATGCCTCCTACTCTTGCCACCCTGGGATACACCGCGGCTCAGCACCAGGCAGGCTATCTCCGCGGCCGCGGACTTTTCCCTCATTCTGCACGGTTTAAAGTCGGCCTTGGCGCAGGAAGCTTTTAGGGGCGCAGGAACGAATGGCATGTTGATCAGAGAATTTGGCTGCTTCCGCGGACTTCAGGTGTACCTTCGGGGAGTAAGGGGCAGGGGTTTCGAGGGTAAGCAAAGAGAGAGGAGATCTACAAGGACGTTTCGGGCGGAGATCCGTAAACACAGAAATTCAGGGTCAGTGAGTTGTTAAGGGACTTCTACACGGTGTCCCTTTACTTGACAACTCACCGACCCTGATGATTGACGGATCTGACTGATCGATTGATGTAATAACTTAACCAGCATTTCACCAATGAAATAGCGTCCACGCCCCCAATAATGCAGCAATCGTACAACATCTCGTGCACCCCTCGATGTTGATCGAAGTGGTGTACAACTTCGGATGATCTGCGCATGTTATACTTGACTGGCATCCTCCCCCGGGATTGTTAATCTCAGACGCTCTCTATACTCGCTTAAAGCGCTTACACGTGACACGGGGCCCAAAGCTGGGTATCAGTCATGTAACACACACACCTAATCTGGCATCCACTTTATGGGTTAAGGAACGCAGCGCGAGAACAAGCTACTGAACCCATATACCCCCTGACGCGCCACAACACTATACCCACGGCATTGAATCTGCGCCTTGACCCCATGTTAGCAAGTATTCACGAGACAGCTAATTTCAATGTTGCCAATGTATGGTGAGTCGTGACTCTGACTCGTGAGCACGTGGGCGTCAGTCTGTGCGCGGCACGAGACGTGTGTGAGCAGCCCTGACGCGAACTCGAACATCCTTTGTTCTCTCTCATCTTTGATTTGACATGACATCTTCCTGTGGCTGTGGTCCTGGCACTTATTCACTCTCCCCTGGTTCGCTACTTTTGGGCCAATGAGCGTCCCCTTGTATATAAACCCCCTGCAACTTATCCGAAACAAGGAAACGAACCCCCATAATAGTCTCCTGCGTGCCCAGTAAGATCGCTCTCGCTTGCCCTTCAGGCTTTCCATCCCCTCTCTCAATACCTCTAGCCCCGAACACACCTGTGTGATACATACCGCGCCCTAGGGCCCAGCGCTCAACTCGACAACACACTGCCGAGATTCTGGCTTATACACAATTAGCCATTCGAAGGCCAATCGATGGGACGAAATGGTAATTTGTCTGTAAACTAATGCTACGCTTGTTAGATTGCATTCTACATATCTACTCCACGTAAGATGGATAAGTTGGCGAAGAAGGTCCAATATTAAACGGTAAACAAGTGTATGTCTATAGGTATGTTAGTATTACAATTATTTTCTGGCTGGAACTCCTCGGATGACATGACAGGGAAGTCACAAGACATCCCTAGTTGCAAGACTCCTAGGGGAATTTATCGTTGCTTCATGTTGAAAGGGAAATGCACATCTCTTTGTCTGGTCGTTAATGGTGCGTTGGGATATTTTCGGTGTGTGTTGACCGTCCTCTCGGCCGTCCGTTATCCTGAGTGCGTGTTCAGCCCGTGTTCCATCGATGCATTGGAACCACCTGTCCCTCAAAATTCTGCTCGGCTGCTGGCTAGCGGTTGAAGAATGGCCCCTCGAATGGCGCCTTGCCTACATGACGAAGTGATCTGCGTCTCGTGCGACGGAGTGCTGAACCCACTGCAGGGCACGTCGAGCTCCGAGTTGGCAAGATAGGGGGTGCCAGGTGGGAGAAGCCCATGGAGAGCCCCTCAAGATTCGCGAGGGTTGTCGCTGCACCTGGAACAAGAGGCCAGAGTAGCGTCATTGCAGGACGTCTCAAGGGGGGGGATGAACCACGGCGGCAGGGGCCTTGCGATGAAGGATGTCCACATATGAGGGGCTGCGTAGTGTGTGGGTGTAACGCGGATGGCTGGAGGGCTGTATTGTATGAATTGTGAATAGGGGGAATTCAAGTGGGCGATGGAGGCCCGCCATGGATGGGCAGAAAATCTTCCTAAATGAGGTGGCAGGATGGATCGGTCGCAACGCAAGCGAAAGGGGATGACGCAGGTAGTGCCCTTTCATGTTCGTGCGTTGCTTTGGCGGGGAAGCCCCACGGGCGTGAGTTCTGTAGGCACCCATTAGACCCAGATGGAGCCAAGGGAAGCACGAGAAATTTACCGGCATGCAGTAACTACCAGAGGTCATGGTACAGTTCAGTAGGGTGTAGTAATGCATCGGAAGGTGATACTGTACATACAAGGCGACGCTTTTGCCAGTGGCGTTCTTGTTCTTTGCAGGGCCACTCTATCCATTACATTCACGTTCACGACGTTCAAAAGATTCAGGGTTACCACAGCAGAACAAGCACTGCAGTATTTCCAAGAGCTTGCTCAACATGTGCCAGTGTTTGTATGGGAAGCAGTCGGTTAGTTTTGGTGGTGGTGGATATGGTCTATGAGCCACAAGTAATTAAGAAGTGGTGATCGGTACGGGTGTGCGCCAATTAGGAGAGAAGATGTGACGTTGGTTGGAAGGGGAGGAAGAGGTCGAAAATCACAACCCACCAGCGGATCAAACGAACGTTACGAACCTCTGCGATCGGTGACGTTGCCGCGAAAAATCTCAAATTTTCACACGGACCGTAGCTGACGCTGTAAGCGATTTGAGACACACTCTTCTTGCCTTATGGCTGGCTTTTCTCAGCTCAGCATCGTACAAGATATTCTCATTCATCTACGCCAGCAGGGGGCGCCAGATCAGGGGCGCCTGACCTTAAAGGTGCCTGACCACAGAGGCGCCTGACCGTACGAATTTCGGTCCACATCTCAAATCTTTCCGTGTGGTCGCACGTGATTAGTTATCACCTGCTTCCTGCTTGGTAGCGTAGTTTAGGGCTGCTTACCTGAGCTGTATCATGTGGCGTAGTTGGCCGAATTTTTCACTGTTCCTGGGCCAAAGGCCACATGGCAAGTAACGCATATGCAGCATTCTCTTGCGCATAACGTATTTTCCTGCGAGTTCTTTCTAGTTCTGCATCGCAGATAACGAGAGTTTGGGAATCCATAAGTGAGTTCAGGAGACAGACCAGAGGGAGAGATCAGGGGAGGAGAGCAAGTAAGGGGACATTCCGACTCGGTTAAAAGGAGAGGAAGAACAAGAGAGACGATAATCGAGAATAGAAGCTCCGCGATAACGGTCATATGCAAATCGACTCGGTGACCTAAGACTAGCGTTAGAATGGCGATAGAGAGGAGGCGAGGTGAGGGGCAAGGCCCATGTGGGTGAGACCCCGAGAGACGATGATCGAGTGTTTCAATATTACGGAGGTTAAGAGGAAGAGGCTTTTCTACATGAGAGCGCACTGTAAACTACAAGCAGCCACCAAAGAGCATATATCAGGGGCAGTTGCACGCACATACCGGTGAAGAGACAACTTGAAGGCAAACTCATTGTATGAAAGGTTAGTGAAAGAAGTCCGCGATGAAGCGGGGAGGACAGTACGATGCCCGTGAAAAGAGGGAGCAACGATTCAAAGTGGTACAGTAGCACAACCCGAGTCAACGAGAGGGTGATATAACAACGCCGTGGGGGAGTCATATCACACAGGAAGGAGTGCGGAGTTAGAGGGGACTCCTCAAATGAAGGGAGAAAAGAGGTGGTACAGGGTAAGGCATCGGAGTTGGGAATATTCAATAGGCATGTGCCATGGGGCCTGAAAAGATGGGCGTAAACCATGAGGCGAGATGCCTAGTTGAGATGTGTTCTCGTCCGTAGCCACTAATACACCCTTCTGCATGTGGTCCCGCGACCGCTGTCAGTGGTGATACACCCTTTTACCTTTTGGCCCGTCTCCATTGACTTGCATCATTATTGACTGAGATCTGGCGTGCATCTCGAAGGGCACGAGGCTCGGGATTCTAAGCTATGATGATGTAAACACCCTGTGAAAAGTCGTATAATTGGTGGGGCCCATTGTAATGAAATGGTGTAAAGTAAAGAGGTTAGGTCATTTGAATCATTGTCGGCGAGTTCTTGGGCGGTTGGCAAAATACAGTACAGTAGTGTGTTGAGAGGCACTGGCAGCGTTTTCTTACCTTACCACGTTGCGGCCCATTCGGGAAATTGTCCGGGATAAACCGCGTGGGAGTGGGCCGCGGCGTTTTGGTCAAGGTTTGGACATGCAGCCTATTCGAAACAAGCCACTGTCGAATCACTCGTTCCGTTTAAATACATTCACAATACATCCATTCGTCCGCCAATCACATACCGTAACTGCAGGTGGAGGTTGCGTCCCGTGCTTCACTTTGCAGTAATCTCGCGCACTGGCACGTCTCCCGACTTCTTTACGGACGTTTTACTGGATGGCCTCTCGGCCACGTGGCAACTTCTGTTTTCCTTGGGGGAGGGAGAGACGGATGCCCACGCGGATCTTTGTTTTTCGTGTGCACCCTCAAGACATAACTGCATAACGGGCATTGGAATACCCACCGCTGAGCCCAAGTCTGACGACTCGGAGTCGTGTCCATGAATCCTGCGACTTCTTAATCATCGTTATACTACATTACACCACTGTACCGCGTTTTCCACTTACCACGATCCCTCTGTGTTCGACATTCTCAACATCTTTCGCCAATGCTGGTTCCTCTCTGGGGACTGGCTCATCTCCTTCATCGCTTTTGCCCAGAAGTCAGAAGCTGGCGACATTTTCTGGGTTGAGTTTGACCCCAAAGACCACACCCATCTAGTACGCTCTGCACTGGCCTTAGTGCCTTGTGATGTCCCTGTTGCCAAGGTCAAGCAGGTGATGTTTGTCTTTATCGTTGAAATCTTCAACCAGGACGGCCCTGCCGCTTGTTTCTTCAACCTTCAACCTCCCCCCTCTGGCCACAGCTGCTGAAGGGAAGGCCTGCAAGAGGACACGTAAGTCCCGGAAGAACGGGCCGCCGCTGGCAGAAGCGGCCGTCACGTCAACTCTATGGCAGTCGATAGTGCCCACCCTTCCCCTCTCACCCCTGTGGCTTCCACACCCAGGGCTGCCCCCCTGGATTCTTTACCCTCTCTCCCCTCCGTTCCCCCTGCACCTTCGACCCCAGCCCCGCCTGCTGTCACTGCAGGCCTGGGCCCTCCGTTAGTTCTTCCACCTTCCTTCCTTAATGGCAACAATGGTGACAACGATGAAGAGGACATCGAATCCCCACCCTCACCAGCCACTACCCTCAGGGCACACCTGGATTCTGTACTGGCAGCTAGCACTTCTCACACCCAGCCTAGCCAACCCACAAGAAGATCAAACAGAAAGTCAAAGGCCCACCCACCCTTTCGTAGGCTAAGATTGGCATTACAACATCACATGGGCAGCCTGTCCCTCAAGACCAGCTCCTGGCACGTTCTCACCATTGTGCATGTCAGTTCTATCGCATTAAGTCTTCCCAACGTTCCTCAGCTCTTCCCGAAGAGGGGCCACTCCCATTGGTCAATAAGGTGGCGTTGTTGAAGACGGCGTGCAATGGTCCGAGGGCGATTCGTGGCCAGTCGGAAGGCGGGCCGATAGTGCTGGTTCAGTTGGCGAAGTTGAGCGCGAGGGATGAGGTCGACAAGGGGGACCAGAATGAAGACAGAGTAAGGCCAATAAAGGTCTTTTGAGTGGACTGGAAGGCACGCAAACGTTGGGAGAGATGCAGACACAAAAGGGTAATGATTCGAGGCATACTAGTAGGGTTTTTATACATGTTATCTACATTGTAAAGTAAAGCACTTGCAAACAGAATAAAGGGGGTGCGATGGCATCGGATGTGGCGGATAAATACTGCACGTGGTTAAGGAGCCTCGGTAAAACAAAATAGAAATGAAACCTCTAATAAGACCGCTCTTCTGGCTCATAGCCCCTATTCTTCTAATACTCCGAGCGGTGGCAATTTGTTCTTGCTTGGTCGTGCTGGGCTTGCTAGAATACAGCATAAGGTCCATAGTAGATTTTCATACATAGTAGCAGATACACACTATAAGTCCTACATAGGGTTCTGCACCCCAAGGTAGACAATAAAAGGATATAAAAATAAAAATAAAAATAAAAATTACACCACTGTCACCACTGTAACACCAGCAAGGCACGTAATACTGCGTACACTAGAACACAGAACCTCCTGAGCGAGTGGATGTCCCATTCCCATCTACATGTGCTTCCTACTCCATCATTTGCTTGATGTCCAGCACACGTTAAAGTTCGTATTAAACCTTCTAATCCCCGATAGACTTGGGTTGTGATTGGGTCTCTGGACAAATGCGCTTCGGTCATACTGACACCGTCAGCTAGTATGTGAAAGGGTTAGAAGGTTGGGGATTACATACACTGACGCCGTCACGCCGAATGTGCGCAGAACGAGTGCTACAGTAGGTCATTTGCTATCCTCGTATGCAAGCCAGACTGGTGCCCATTCACTGACGTTGCGTTTCATGAATCTTTCATACGATCAGTGATCGTCATCCAAACTGGTCGATGAAGATTGTAACGCTTAGTTATGTGAGCGTGTTATCCAATACGAAGAGAATTTACCCTTTTTTGCTTTGCGGATCTGCTCGCAACATTAGAAGTCTCGGCGGCGTCGGCGCTCGATGCATTTTTCTATCACCAGCAATTTCGCAGGAACATGCCGATCATAAATACGGGGTTTTATCCCGTAGTTTCTCTCAGGGTATGGAGACCGTATTTCCCGACGACTGGAGCTGCGATGAAGCGCCGTGGAGCTGGCTATCAGAAAGATTAGTTGTACTCATTTTAAATGCCAAGACATTGTTGGCACCAGCTCGCAAAATGAGAACTGTCACGGTACCATGGAACCGTTTACTACCGGCCCGACCATCAGTATGCTTCTAACCAGAGGCAGCCCGTTCATCGTCACATCACATCCAAACTTCCACAGGACTTTCAAATTCGTGCAAAAGCAGCCCCCTGAGGAGGTCTTCTGTCTCCAATGCGCGCATCCTTGTTTTCAAGCGCTCGATGCTGTGAATATTAGCCTCGTGTTTGCTGTGGCGCTACGCCCCAGTGACCCACCAATGCTTTTGGGGTGTCCATTGAGGACACCCAGACTTTATTTACTATTCATATCGGGCAACACCTTTTCACTGCCCCAATCCCCAACGAGATTGGTAAACCTCCAGAGAGGAGACGACGCAGGTTTCTTTCTCGTCTCGCCCTCACCAAATTTACTAATGGCAGGTATTCAGCGCGACCCACTTCAGTGAGTACCGAATCACTCATCTCACTCATCTCTCGGCTTTTGTGACAGCTCGAAGCCACTACCCTCGCATTCAAAGAGTACAGAAGAAGAAGCCAATAGCGTGACCGAGCGGTGTCAAAAGGACGTGGAGACGGGGAGCAAGAAGCAGTGGTTATGGTTGCGAGGGGTAAACCTGTAAACAGCGCAGAGATACGAGACTCTTTCAGGTGGGATTATCACGCTGCTCGCGCTCTGATCTGCTTTTTGACATTGAACCTGGCGAATTGATTATAAATAAAACATTCTTTGGAATCCCCCTGTCTTTGTCATTGGTAATCGATAAATGCAGTGATCGTCCCGCGATCCCCGCGATCCTCTTCTTGATGCAGATCGAGATGACGTGCGGTTACGGCGGGATTGATCCGACTACCATTCACTCCTCTCAACTGGCATCCTCCACGGGCTCGCCAATCTTGGACTGCCTACACCTTGAGACTCGAAGACCAAAGTAGGCTGTTACCTTGTGGTGTGTAACACACCCAATCTTACGATGACCTGTGACGCTATCTAGCATCCTTGTTTCTAATTTCGTGGTTCACTTGTTGTCACGTCGACATATCGCTATGGCTCTGACAGACTGACACCTAGGGCGACTTCATCCTTGTTCGCTATTTTGGGCTAGTACACATCCTGTAACAAATCTCCCACAGCCTTCCTAAGCAAAGCGATATTGCCGGCCACGTGGGAAGACTATTGATACGGGCAATACTAATACCAGTGAGGCACCTTTCTGGGGTTCGCTTTATTGACCCCTCGGTTCCTCCTCTCAATATCTCTCCTGTAGAATCCACCTGCATTACACCCGTCGTGCTACAGCAAGACAAACAAGTCCCGCTACCAAAACTCGCCGCATACAAACGCCCAGTGCTGTGGCAGCACGGACATCACACCTAGGTTTCAACGCTTGACAACATATGACGCTGTCATGGCTCATACAGGTGTGATTGGTAATTTCGAGGGCAACCAATGGGTAGAGTGGTGATTTGTCTGTAAACTAATGGACTGATACATCGTGCTAAATTGAATTTTGTACGCGCAACGCACGTCGATGAATGCGAAGTAAAACGAAAGGACGAGGCAACGAAGGGTTGGAAAATGCTAAAAAACGATCAAAGTGTCCTTCTATCTCTAGGTGTGTTAGCATTACAATGAATTTCTGACTACAACTTGGATGTTACATGACAGGGAAGTCGTAACACATCTCCAGTTACAGTGCGCCACAGAGAAATTCGCCGTCGTTTCAGTCGTTGATGGCGTGTTGGAGCATGTTCGGTAAGTGTCCATCCTCTTGGCCGTCGTTCATGCTAGGTGTGGGTCAGCCTGGGTCCCCACCGCACCCGCGGCTGGTTGTCCATCGGAGCTCCGCCGGGCTGTTGGTTAGCCGTGGAGGAATGGCTTGAATGGACTCGGCCTTGCTGCGTGACGAAGTAATCTGTGTCTCGAACAACGGAGAGCTGGACGAACTGCAGACACACGGTGAGGAGGCATAGCCCGTAGAACTCTGAGAATGAGTTGGCAAGTAGGGAATGCCGGGTGGAAGGTGGAAGCACATGAAGAATGCCTCAAGTGTTTGAGAAGGTTGTAGTTGCGCTTGTGGGCTAGAGCAAGAGCAGCAGTTCACCGTTGAAGGACGCCCCACAAGGGGACATGAACCACTGCGGTAGAGGCTCTGTGACGAAGGACGACCGCGCATGACTTGGAGTGGCTGGGTAGCGAAAGATCTGTGCGTATAATGAGGGAAAGTATGGAACGCCACGGTGTATGAAGTGAAGCGATGGATACGAGCGACCGATAGAAATTCAAGCGGGCGGAGGCCCGTGGTGAGCTTAACCTCGACTTGGACCCGTCGCAACACGACGTAACGAAAGTGGTTGGGGGAGAATACAGCCAACAGGCGCCAATAGAGGCGACAGAAGGCACGAATCTGTGTTTGCGTGTTGACGATGAGCTCCGAAATCATATCAGGCGTGCGGTTTGCATAGAGCCCTACGGCCACATGAGGTGATATGGTGAGACTGAGACGAAATAAACGAGAAACGCGAGACATTTACCTGGACCTCGGTGCTGATATATCGCTGATACCTGACAAACCACACATCCCAGTGGTGACCAACCAAAGTCATGGCCAGAAACCTCGTTAATCGTGATGATAATCAGGGGGGTGCCAACCCTGGGCTGTGGTCCGTCCACGGGAAGGTTATGCGGCAAGTTTCGTAGCATATGTCGGGAAGGTTTTATTCTATGCAGTAGGGTGATCATTGGTATGGTCCCAGTCGGGTTTGCCGAAGCAGAAACAGTCGTAAATCTTCTGAACAATCCAGGGCATGTAGTGGTGAAGAGAGAGAAGTGTTTGAAGCGAGAGAAAGGAGTGCTTATTTTTTGAACGAATGAATTTGAGGATTGGGAGAGACGACGTGATGGTGGGTGGGAGGAGAGGAGGATTGAAGGCGTTTAAATCGTCGCACTACACCAGACCTGCCGCAGCGGGCGGGCGATTGGAGGCACGCACCCTCACCTTACTTTTTTGCTGGCTTTCCTCGGCCCCAGCGTTGTGCAAGAAAACCTATTGAGATCGACCAGAAGCGCTTCATTTAGCGCTACGGCGTATTCTCATACCTCTTTTTACCCTAAACCTGACCCTGCCTTGACAACCGAGTTCCGGCCCGGTTTAGTAGCCACGTGCTCTAGCTTGACTACGTAAGCAATCACTTTGGCCCAATGACAAGTATGACTCGGGACTCGAACCAAGCGAAGCGATACTAGGGTTGCGCATAACAGTTTTTTCTTCAAGTTTTACGTTACGAAGTTTCTTATAAGAATGAGCCATCCATATCAACAAAAAAGATCTGGTACGTCCTGAGGAATAGGCGTACAAAGGATGCTGAGTTATGATAACCGCGAAAGCTGCATGCACATGGTTAGTACTCAAGTTACTTCTTACGACCATGATCTCAAAAAAAAAAAAAGCTCCTGAGCACTTTTCTGCGATTCTGCTGGATGGCCACATGGCCTCGCATGGCTGCTTCGGGTCTCTTTTTTGTGGGTGGGGAGGCTGACGTCGGTGAGTGCACTCTAGCTGCAACTGGTCCTGAAATATGCATTGTGGGGCATGCCCACAAAGCAAACCAGGACTCAGCGATTTCCGGGTCATTCGTGGACCGTATTATACCATATAACACGCCATGGTCGCTAGTAGTGCTGTGCCACGCCTTACGACATGGCCATGTGCTCATTTTGCCGTCCCCGTGACGCCGCTGACGCGAGCCAGGCTCCATTCATTGACGCTGCATTTTACAATCATAATCCAAAATGGCCAATGAAGAACACAAAATGCAGCTATCTAACCACATTATACAACTTGGAGAGGATTGCCCTGCCGTTTTTTGTTTGCGGATCTGTTATCAACAATTGGGAGTCTCAGCGCTCGGTGCATTTGTCAATCACCAGCGCTTTCCCAAGCACGTGTCGAACAGCGAGGCGGTTCTTTTTCTTTTTCCATGATCTTCCTCAGGGAACGAGACCACGTTTCTAGATGGTTGCGCACTGGGATACAGCACCTGTCTAGCGGGCTATGAGAAAAGGTTTGTCGTGGACCTCATTTTTAACGCCAACATTGTTAGTGGGGGCTCGCAAAACCAGTTCCGGACACATGGAATTGTCTTGCACTGCCCCGTCTCGCCAGCCTGCCGCCCATCACCAAGACGTCTTCGGGACTTTCAAATTCATGTAAAAGAAAATCCTTGAGAAATGCGCTTTGGCTGCATGCCGCGTTCGGGCGTCCTTGTTTTCAAGCGCTCAATGCTGTGAATGCGGCCCTGTGTTTGTTGTGCACCTACACCCCGCCAGTGCTTTAACATATCCACCGAAGTTCCCCAGGCTCTGTATACGATCGCGCAATATCTTCCCAATGTCCCAGGTCCCAACGAGACTGGAAGACCCCGAGAGGGGGGGTGACACAGGTTTCTGAGCCATTGCTCGGTCTTTCCTTCGCCCAATTCACTAATGCCTATAGCAGATGTTCACCGCGATCCACCTCACTCAGCACCGAATCACTCACCACCAAGACTATCTAGCTTTGGTGATAGCTCAAGGCCGCTCCTCTCTATATATTCGAAGGTTACGGAGGAAGCAGACAACAGAATGACTGAGCGCTGTCAAAAAGATGCGGAGTCTATCCTTGTTTTTGTGAGTCCTCATGTTAGCCTCTACACTACTTTGCGCATCAACTGGAACTGTAGACTGGTTTATTCTCTGCTGTTGTCGGTGCACTGCTTTCAGTGTCTCTGCAAGACCTCAAGCCCAACCCTCAGGATACATCGACGTTCTATCTCGCGGGCATCTATCAGCTCCTCGCCAACTCTAATATTACGCACGCGTCTATTCCTCCCACTTTGGCACAGCCACCCGTGTTCTCGGCGCCTAGATACGCCGTCTGGGTGAACTCCCTCTGGTTCTTGAGCTTGCTTGTCGGTCTTACCAGCGCTGTCATGGCGACATCGCAGCAAGAATGGGCACGCCGATACATCAAACTCATCCGGCACCCACCATGCAGTCCAGAGAAGCGAGCACGGATTCGCGCTCTCATTGCCAATGGTCCCCACAAGTGGGACCTTCTCGTGGGACATGAGGGATTGATGGGTTATGTTCATCTCGCCATCTTCTTGTTCGTCGCCGGCGCAATTCTCTACCTTTATCACATCAATCACACCGTCTTCATTGTCGTGGTTTTGTGCATCGGGTATTTCGCATGTGCGTACCTTTTTTTCACGTTGATGCCAATTTTCTACTCGGACTTCTTCATCTGCACACCGCTTTCTCCAATCGTGTTGCGCCTTTCTCTCGGTATATCCTATGTTGTGATTGGAGTATTCTCCTGCACAACACGCTTTCATCGCCTTCATAATGATATCAAAAGGCGCTGGGATGAAGGGTTCATGTCAAGGAAATGGAATGCAATTAAAACATCCGCTTCGACACCGTCTTCAAAAATCGACATTCTGGTCTTGGACGAGATATTTCTTTCGCTAGATGAAGACTCCGCGCTGGAAACGTTCATTGATACCATTCCTGGCTTCTGTGACTCACCGCTTGTCAACGCAGGTTTCCCCCCTCCGGTTCACGAGAAGTTGCAACAGGCATTGTATGGATTCTTGGACCAAACTTTCTCATTAATTTCTGTCTCCGATTCAGTTAAAATCTGTCGACTCATTTCCTGCTTGAATGCGGCCCACGCGGCACTCCCACCTAACGCAACTTTACAGATCCTTGACGACATACTCAAAGGGCGGTGGACTGAAGCGCTGCAATTGGTTGGAATAGGACATTCTCTTAGACGGTGGGGTCTTCTCAAGGATAATTCAATTGACCTCAAAGTACGAAGGATAATTGCGTGTATCATAGCTTGCGCGCGGGGACGGGATGAGAGCTGGATGATGCTCATTGAGGACGAATTTGGCGTACAGGACCGTGTCCTTCGGGATTACATTGCACATGGAAATAGCCCCTTACTCGCCACTTTGACTCACGTTATACGTCAATCCTTGGTGGGGAACCAACGCTCACAACAGGAAGTTTTGCGATCGCTTTCCGAATTTGACATAATCGATACTCTCCCAGGATTGCAGCATAACTTCTGTGCCCTGTGGAACGAAATTGTTCAAGAAGCACGGAATCGCACGGATCCTGGCTTTCCTATCGAGATACTGAGAGAGATTCGCCATCTGTATATCTCTTTACATGAAGGCACCGACTCGTATGCTGTCCCAATCGACGAGCCAGCGTTCAATTCGTATCCATTGTGCAACATTACTAGTCATCACCGACATTCGACAGCTAGTACTCACACGGGCGGTTTCTCCCCTTCTACCAATAAACCAGTGATTCCTTCGTGGCGTATCCAACTTGGCGGTTCTCCCGGTCCCAGTTCCCCACAACGCTTTGTTCCCGTCAATGCTCCGTCTCACCCTCCTCCCCTACATGCCCAGCAGTTCCCAGGCACTCCACAGAACACAACTTGCCCTACCGACATCCACCTTTACTCTACCACAGCCAACTGTATAGCTCGTTCTACCCCCAACGGTAACGCTGTCTCACAACAAGACGAGTATGTGGACATCATGCCGGAACACCCTTCATCTCCAGACTTGGTAATAATACCATCTGCCATACCTTCCATGCCGCGGTTCCCATCCCCATCACCATCTTCATGGCCAACCACACATCTCCCGTATATTCCTTCGCAGGTCGCTCCAACTACGTATCCCTCCATTCCTGATGATTCCGGACCCTTCCTATATCCCACCCTCATGACCAACCTTATCCGAGTCACCACTAGACCCGATCTACCTTCATCTTCTATCCCAAATCCAGTTCATGTAGCCAGTTGTCCGCGTCCTAAAAATGAGTCCTCACTGGTTGATGACCCAAATGCGCCACCATACATAACCACCCTGGTGTCAGCCCCTCGCAGTAATATGACCCCCGCGGAGCTCTCTTCATCTGTGGAAACATCTCTCCAACAAATCGACACTTCAGGTGCACTGGGGTCTTCATCTTCATCCTCAACAACAGCGCACTCGCACATCTGTCTCCAGTGTACATTGATCGTGAACCCTGATGTTCCTACAAGCATCGGAACCAACAGTGCCCACCATGGTGCCCCCGACCCGAACACTTCCCTTCCTATTGAGACACATCAGCCAGCACTGTCGACCCCCGACATCGCCGAACATGCTTTTTAACCTAGGGCCCGCCAGCACTGTCCTAGATTGACGGACACTTGTAAGCCTATCAACGTTCTAATTGGACTGAAAGTCGACTTACATGTTTGGCACATTGGGATGTAGTGATGAAGATTCCATCCAACCAGCCCTCTCTGATTGATCTAAGTTTGAGAGTAGATTAGACGTACATGACCCCAGGATCTTTGCCCTTGCCTATTAGTTCTAATACTTTCTCTGACTGCTAGTGATTAAGGTTCCTATCCCTGCTTTCTATGTCCCCACGTTTATATCTTTGTCCTTGACCGCCGATGTACACTACTCAGTTTGAAAGACCGTATTTCTCATTGAATGACGCTCAGCAAAAGAACCTTGCCGATTCATGCCCCCTTCAATTGATGGCGTAAGAATGTGAGCCTAATTTTAACATAGTAATATTATACTAGTAATATAACGTGCGGGAGAGTGATCCTGTAGGATAACAAGCCGACTACCACTGTAACTTAACCGACTCAGCCTCTGCGCACACGAACAATGCCCAACTTGAAGTCTCAGACTGAGGCATGTAAAAACGGCGAAAGGCGTCCTATATATGGGTAAGAAATCAAGATCAGATCTCGAGTAAGTAATTGACGTCCGTTAAATAGAGTGCACATGAGGTGGAGTGACGAAATGCGAGGATGACTCGGGTAGATCCCGTAACAGTTGGCCCGAGGCATACGAATGGGGAAACCCCAAGACGAGAACAATAATATGAGGACTTGCTCGCTCCACTGCGCTCGCTCACCTCAACTGCGCAATATCATTCTGAAAATCAGCTCATGTGTCCGGATCACTCTCTAGTTTTGCTGCTTCCGGTTGAGAGGGCCGTCGTGGTGTGAAGTAATTTCTGCAAATAGAATGTGGCGTTTGAAGTTGAATCGAACAAGTCACGTGTCCACGTCTCAGCCAAGTTGACCCTACGAATTTCTTGAACGTTACTCCAAGCGCTGGTAACGCTCCTACGCTCCCACACTCCCTGTCATCTTTGAATGGCCAAAGCTGCAAGCCGATTGATAGACGTAGAGAGGGAGGGCGGTACAGATATCTCGGGCGAGCCAGATCCACCAACTTACGTGGCAGATGGACGACTCGAGCAGCCACAGTCAATACCGGAAAACGCATCGCGGCCTTCACAGCGAGACCCCCACTTAGGTGACAGCTCTGGGCCACTTGTATCAATATATTCCAAAATCACAGAAGAAGCAGACAACAGGGGGGCTGACCGCTGTCAAAGAGATGCCGAGGCAATCCTGGTGTTTGTGAGTCCTTTGATCAGCTTTCATACCGCCGTGCATAAACTGTAACTCTAGAGTGGTTTATTCTCGGCCGCCATTGCTACGTTACTTTCAATCTCAATCCCGGATCTGAGGCCGAAGGATACCTCCTCATTCTATCTCGAGAGCATTCATCATCTCCTCGCTGCCCCGGACAATTCACGTGCAGCCATTCCTTCCACTGTCGCTAAACCACCTCCGTTCTCTGCTCCGACATATGCTATCTGGGTGAACTCACTGTGGTTCCTGAGCTTGTTTATCAATCTTACGACTGCTGCCATGGCATTATCGTTACAAGAGTGGGCACGTCGATACATCAGGATCACCCAGCAACCGCGGTCCAGTCCAGAAACGCAAGCACGGATCCGTGCAGTAATCGCCAATGGCCCGGAGAAGAGGTTCCTTCTCTGGGGAGGCGATGGGTTAGCCACCTACCTGCATCTCTCTGTTTTCCTATTCGTCACCGGCGCTGTCATTTTTTTGTATCACATCAATCACACTGTCTTCGGTGCGGTGGTGTTGTGGCTCGGGTATTCCACATTGGGATATTTGTTTTTCACGTTGATGCCAGTTTTCAAATCCGGTGTCCTGGCCTACACGCCACTTTCTCGATTGTTGTTGCCCCTTTGCCTTGGCGTTTCACACGTGGCGCTTCGAGTTTGCTCCTGCATACCGCCCCTCTATAGCTCTTGCGGTGATATCAGCAAGCTCAATCGTGACCTGCGCGACCGTTGGCGCAGGGGATTCTTAGGGAGTACACGGAAGGCAGTCGAAGAGACTGCTTCGAAACCGTCGTCGAAAATGGATACCTTGATCGTCGAACGGATGTTACTCACTTTGGGTGGAGATCAAACACTAGAACAGTTTTTTGATGCCATCCCTGGTTACTGTAATTCGCCATTAGCCAATGGGCGTCTCCCTTGTCCTGTTCGAGTGACATTCCAACAAGCATTGGATGGGTTCTTGGATCGCACCCTCTCGTCTAATTCAGTCTCCGATCTAGTCAGAAGCCGTCGTCTCGTCATCTGCCTCGATGCCGCCCGTGCGGCAATCGGTTTCGATGGGGTCACGCGGATTTTTAACGACCTTCTGAACGGGCGCTGGAGTGGAGTCTTTCAATCTGTCGAAATAGGACATTCCCTCAGGCGTTGGGGCGACGAACAGTTTTTCCCATATGTACGAAGGATAGTCTCACGCATCGTTTCTCGCATACCCGAACGTGAACGTGATGACCGCTGGATCGCACTGGTCAAACTTGAATTTGGCATACCGGACCGTTCCCTCCGGGAGTACCTCCAACATGGTGACAGCGCATCACTTTTCATCTTGAACCACACCACCCGCCAGCTATTTTACACCAATACCCCATGTTGGGATCCAGACATCCTCAGGGAAGTTTCGAATTTTGACGCCAACAATACCCTTCCCCGTCTACAGCAGGATTTCTGCGCCTTGTGGAACGAAATCGTTCAAGAAGCGCAGAAGCGCGACACCGTGACCACCCCTGTCATAATCCTCAGAAGGATCCGCCATGTCCATATCGCTTTACATCAAGGCAAAGTCGCCGCCTTGGAACCGTATTCCGATCTCGCCACTGATGAAGATAACGATCTTTTCGAGCCATCATTATATCCCTTGTGCTGCGCAGGTAGCCATTGTCCGGACCCAACCCCTCACGATGAGGAGGAAAACACCACCCAACCCTTTGCCACCACATTTCCCTCACCTGACGTCATCTCTCCGCATGCGTTGTATCCGTGTGATGGTGGCACACTCCCTACAGCCGAGCCGTCATTTGGTGACGTGCTCGGTTCACCCCCATCCTTTACTTCCATCCTCATTTCATCCCATTCTGCTCCTCTCCAACGCCAAAGTCGTCATACTCCCGCACCAGATGTAGTCGTCGTTGATGCAAGTCGAAGAAACGGTGATGACTCTTCCCATAGTAATGTGCTCTCCATCGACACATACCCGGTGCAGGCCCGCGGCAGCGCGCCGAGTTCGCTGCGGCATGCGTCGAGAACCCTTTGAGAAACGAACCAGACATATCCCGCACAACCAAGAACTGCATTCCTATCTTGACCACCGTCCGTCTCCCCGTTGCTAAGCAAGGTTATCAATGCTTTGCATCAATATGCCGATATGCCTGTTGTGTATGATAATGTGATGTTCCCTTCGCGCCCGTAAGGGTGTACACGAGCCACATTGGAGTGGCCGTGACAATACCCCGAACAACTTACCTTGTGCAGTTATCACATCTGCATTCTCTCGGTGTCGCAATATTCATTATACATTTATACTTGCCAGGTTTTACTTATTGTGGACTGTTGGTTTTGGCCGGCTTACTGAGTAACCATCAGAACAGGGACTGGTAGTAGTAGTCACTCTGATTACAGATCCCTTAGGGTCTATACCTACAGTAGCGGCGGCTGAGGTTCAGTATAAGTAAAACGTGGGAATGCGTATTTGAGTTTGTTTGTGATCCTCAAGCCCGACTTGATCTGCACAGTAATCAAATTAACAAAACCCTCCATCAATCAATTAATCAACGGTTACCTCGCTTCAATACACGTGTCAGATGTAGGAGAACACAAAGAATCACCTATGTTCATCTCTCCATCTTCTTGTTCATCACTAATGCCATGGACTATCTTTAGAACGTCAATCATATCGTCTTGTTGTGGTTTTGTGGTTGGGGGATTCAGCATTTACCAACCTTTTTTTCGCGTTGTTGCCAACAGACATCCTCGCCACTCCGTTTTCACCAACTGCGTTGCGACTTTACCTCGGTTAATCATATACGGTGATCCGAATTCTCTCTTGCATAACGTTCCTTCATGGCCTTCGCAACGACATCAAAGAGCGCCGGCTACTCGGTACTCTTCCCGGATCGGAGCACGACTTCTGTAGAAGCGTGGACTCGGGCGAATCGCACCTTTCCCGGAAACTCAAGCAGATTCGTTGTCTTATATTTTTTTTTACCCCAAGGCACCCACTCTGCAGATTTCCTCCTTACCTTCATCACCTATCTCGGAGATTCTCCCGGTCCAAGTTTTCCCCAATGGTTCATTTCCGTCAATGTTTAATGTCATCCTACTCCCTTGGAAGGTCGACAGCTTCCAACTAACTACTCCATCGGACAAAATCGCCCCTTCCAGCTGTGACGCTGCTTCACAACAAGCGGAGCCAGACTTGGTGAGAATGCCGTCTGTCGCACCTCCTTCCACCCGACTGACCCGATGCCGCCGCGAGCGGCCAAGGGGTTTTCAAGGGTTTTTTAGCGGCTAGATACTCCAAGTAATCTTTGAATGCCCCAAACCACAAGTCGACCGACAGGCGAGAGAATAAGGGCGACGCAGATACTTCAGATACGCGAGATCCAGTAAAAAGGACAAGATGGCCAGCCTCACGCTACATAGAACCGCTCATCATCGCCGTCGCTAGGAGGACCAAATTTCGATTCCGGTGAC
>Ga0307510_10000935_pt1 | contig 30895 bp, 29 predicted proteins | sample 12_EM_MG_FD_207224 | JGI IMG/M metagenome (GOLD analysis project Ga0307510, IMG submission 207224) | Populus trichocarpa ectomycorrhiza microbial communities from riparian zone in the Pacific Northwest, United States - 12_EM | ecosystem: Host-associated > Plants > Roots > Unclassified | place... | reverse complement strand
TGACCCAGCTGATGTTGTTGATGAGAACCCATGATGGACTTGCATCCAATGGATTACTGTACTGTCCTGCCAGTGCTACAGTAGATCATCAATTTTTTTTCAATATTTTCAATAATAGAAAGGAAGCCAGTTATGTTTTGCATTGTGTGATTAATTGAGCCTGGTGCATGTGCACATGAAATGCGGCTGAGTTAAGACATACAGTAGTTTCTTTGTCATGTCATACTCACTGGTCCCAACCTCCGCCTGACCAAAGCTCACTTTCTTCCCACCCAATGCCTTCCCCAGCAAGTCCCTTGCTTTCCTTGTTTCAGTTCCAGCCACTTGCCTCTTTTTTTCAGTCTGACTGGTCCCGTCTGCATGATCGAGCAAGTGCACTAGTGCCCTCTAGATTGTTCCTTCCCTCTGACATTGTCGCTTTTTTTTCTGTATTCTGACCAGTCCTGGGGTCTGCCCCCTCCGATGAATTGATTCTTTCTTTTTGGTTTACCAACCCTCTTGCCAACTTACTTTTTTTCCGCATCCCAACCAGTTCTGTCCTACCCTCTCGAGTCTGTGGGTGTCCCATGCTGGCTTGCTTTCTTTACATGTCCTGACACGTCCCTCCACTCCTCTGGCCCCTACAGTGGTGCCATGCCACCCACCCAATGTCATCCCACTACCAGCAATGCAACCTGCCCTCTCCAGCAGGTGAGCTCCCCTTGCTTGCTTTTTGTCCACAAACACCCTCTTTCCAGTCTTTTTTCACGTCACAACCAGTCTCGTCCCGCCTTCTCAAGTCTGTGAGTACACTGCACTAGCTTTTTATCTTTCTGTGTCCTGACCTCGTCCCTTCCACCACTTCTCTGGCCCCTATGGCAGTGCCGCGCCAACCACCCAATGTCATCCCATTGCCAGCAGTGCACCTGCCCTCTCCAACAGGTGAGCTCCCTTTGCTTGCTTGCTTTCTGTCCACAAATACCCTCTTTCTAGCCTTTTTTTCGCATCACAACCAGTCCTGTCCTGCCTTCTCAAGTTGGTGAGTACACCACACTAGCTTTTTATCTTTCTGTGTTCTGACCTTGTCCCTTCCACCACTTCTCTGGCCCCTATGGTGGTGCCACGCCAACCACCCAATGTTGTCCCATTGCCAGCAGTGCACCTGCCCTCTCCAACAGGTGAGCTCCCTTTGCTTGCTTGCTTTCTGTCCATGAATACCCTCTTTCCAGCCTTTTTTTTTGCATCATAACCAGTCCTGTCCTGCCTTCTCAAGTCAGTGAGTACACTGCACTAGCTTTTTATCTTTCTGTGTTCTGACCTTGTCCCTTCCACCACTTCTCTGGCCCCTACGGCGGTGCCACGCCACCCACCCAATGTTGTCCCATTGCCAGCAGGCACCTGCCCTCTCCAGCAGGTGAGCTCCCCTTGCTTGCTCACTCGTGTTTTGTCCACATCCTGACCAGTTGTTCTCTTGCATCTCCCTTGCAGCCCAAATCACATCCCTGTTGCCAAGCCGCCTGAGGTGCCATCTTCACACTCCCAGTCCCCTCCCCAGTTTGTGAGTTTTTTTTTTCATATTCTGACCAGTTGCGTCCTGTGCCCACGCAGGCTCGGGCTGACATTCTTTCCATGTCATGACCGCTGGCAGTCCCAGCATCTGCCCTCACACCTCATGATCACTGTCTTGTTCATATTCACTCCTCCCACCGCTGCTGGGATTGTTAAGGCCTATTGAACCTTAAGGCGCGATGTGCACAAAGGTGAGATGTGCGGCAGTAAAGAAGTTACAAGGGTCGTAATTCCCTTAGTAACCTCAGGTGCTTTGAAAGGTGATAAAAGTGAGAAGGTCGCTAAGACCAATGTCTGGGTGATGATAAAGAGGAATGGGGAATATTTTCAAAGATTTGAAGATGATTCCAAAGAAATAAAAAGAGAGAGAGAGAATTGGTTCAAGCAACAAGGACAGAGAACACAATAGATTGCAAACTAAGTCAGGCTTAAGGCCCAACTCTAGGATATAAGTCCAGCTTATATACAAAAGGGCAGCTACCTGACTAAGCATACAAAAAGGGAGAACAATAGAGTCACAAACAATAAGCATCACAGAACAATGAGGTCACAAACAATGGTGGTCACAGACTACCATAAGAAGAGAACAATAGAGAACGTACAAAAGGAGGGAACAATGGAGTTCCTGACGAAATGGCTCTGTTGTACAGGTAAGCGGTCATGTGAGTCGAGACCATGTGATCATATAAGTACATATCAGACAAGAAAAGAAAGAAAAATGTGGACCAAGTGCCCAGGAGCATAACATGACGCCCTTCCTAGAGAGTTGCTACCACGCAACTAAGTGTCAGACCCTTCGTAACAGGTGTCAGTGTTGTCCCACTCTGTGTCTGCGTACGCAACCTCTAGCTCATGGCAAAGATGTCCAGCTGGGGTTGCTGAACAATAACTGCCAAAATTAGGATGTCCAAAATAAACGAGGCAGTGATTAGCAGTGCAAGACATGTGGGGGGAGGGGCAGTCATCGTGAGCATGCTGGGTGCTGAGACACCAGCGACAGGTCTTCCAAAGGGGGCACTCTTCGACTGCGTGACCAGGTGTGTCTTGATTGCACCTGAGGCAGTATGGGAACTTGACTTTGTTCCCTCGACGCCACTTGCCGAGCACAGCGTGACACTCTCGACTGTCTTCTCCTTCCTCAACATCAGGTGGACCTTGAGTGGCAAAGATGCGTGGGACCCGATAATCATGGGTGGGAAGGAGGAAAGTGGGTGGGGAAGGGGGGCGTGTTGTAAGGAGGTGTTGTTGGAGATGAGTTCGAACTGCACTGGAGGCTAGGCATCACTCTACCACGAGTAGGTTAGCTTCGGCCTGACTCTTTTTCTTCTCTATTTCTAGGCGTTGTCTCTTGGCACTAGAAATAATGTTATGGTAACCCCGAAGCTGATGGACGTCAGCAAGAATCCCAGGGTCTTTGAGATTGACCAACGCCGTATCCACCATAAGATGAGAAAGATGGGCGGGGTGAAAGAGGTTGAGGTCAGTGTCTTTAACTCCTCGGCGATTAAAATTGGGAGAGGGGTAGGCTTTCGCTTGTAGCAGGGTGGCATACTCCTTTTCATTCTTCCCTCGAGTTCCAACCAGATAAGTATCTTCCTCCATAGAGCGAAAGCAGATATACTTGGCTACTTCTGGTTGGCCCTTGTCATTGACAAAGGTGAGGGGGTAGTGCCCAGGGTTCCCAGCGTTGAAGAGGACCCACCCTTCGCCAGGATATGTGGGGTCATTGAGTTCATCACTCAACAGTGGATTAATGGTGATGGGGGATGGGCTACTGGACTTTGAGATGGTGGGATTGTACCAAGCTGCTAAAGACTCAGGTGGGTCCCTCTGGATGCTATCATTGTCCAGGAATGGTTCTACCTCAGTTAAGACTTGAGGGACGAAGAAAAGGTGTTGAACGGCAGAGAAATCTTGAAAGCTAGTAGTGAAAATTTGATCGTCGAGCCCATCATTGCCAAGAATGTTAATAGCGGGCATCAGCCCCTCCGTCCAAGCCTCAAGAGCATTTTCGAGTCTTTGGTGTGCTTCCATAGCTTTCAGGAGTGCTCGACAGTTCCTCCTGATGTCTTTTATGTCCTCTTGGCTGGGTGTCCCTATTCCGAAGATCATTAGTGGAGTCTCCTGGTACTCCAAAGGGGGGGATTGGGATCGACTGTGGAAGAACGATAGGAGAGGGGACCGCGTACGGTGGAGGACCACTGGTGTTAGTGGGCAGGATGGCGAAGGGTTCAGGGTAGTGGGTATGGATGAAAGGGGAGGGTTGGGGGACCGATCGTCAAATGGGAGTGGGGATGTGGTCGCATTCACTGTGGCATCCACCAGGGCAAGTAGTCTCTGGGAGGGGGATGTAGAAAGCCCCATAACATGAGGGGGTGCTAGGAATGTCGGTGGTGGTACTGGGAGTGGTGGTGTCGATGACTGAGAAGCTAGGTTGGGGGGGGTAGCTGGTGGAGCAGGTAATTCGCCCAGGGTGGCTATCAGAGGTATCCTTACAGGTGACGATGTATCCATCGCCATGTTGTTGTCCAGTGGTCCAGCTATGGCAAGTGGCATGTCCTGGGGTGACGATCGTCAAGAAAAGGGATATATCGCCATTCCAGTCAATGCGTTCATGGGTGTAGATGGTGCACTGTTCTTGCTGGTAGACATAGCTTTGATAGTGAGGGATGGTGAGGTTACTGGACATAAGAGAGATGGGGTTGAGTCATTAAGACGGAGGGTTCTTATACTCTTGGATCGCTTTTGAAAGTCCGCTAGTAACTCTGGTGCGTGGAGATCCTTGGAGTTAGTCCATAAGTCATGGGCTGGTGAGTAACCCTTCCAGCGCACAAGGTACTGCTTCTTCTTCCAACGGCCAAAAGACCTCTCCTTTAGAATCTTCTTGACTTCCCATTCAGGTTCGCCTTCTAGAATATCAGGAGGTGGTTCGATAAAATTAGGGCCGTGTTGATCAGTTTCTTTGTAAGGTGTGAGTAATGAGGTGTGGAAGATGTCATGGATTTTCCAAGTGGAAGGGAGTTTGAGTTTGTAAGTGACTTTTGATATTTGGGAGACTACCTTAAAAGGTCCGTATCTCCTTGGGGAAAGCTTGGGTGTGGTGTTACTTGGAAGTCATAGGTTGGTTCCTTCTAGCCAGACCTTTGAGCCTACCACAAATGGGACATATTGTGGCTTTTCTTTTATCCAGGATTCTTGCGCTTTACATTGGGCCTCTTGGGCGGCTTTCCTGGCTTCCTCGATGGATGAGAGTCGTTGTTCTAAGGAGGGAATGGTGGTCTTTCTGGTTGGTTGGTGTACTTGGGGTGTGTACCTGATGAGTAAGTCGTATGGTGTTTTCTTGGTAGTTGCAGATGGCCATGAGTTCTTGGTGTACTGAGCAAGTGGTAACCATGCGTGCCAGTTGTTCTGTTGTGTTCTGCAGAATACTCGGAGATATTGCTCCAAGGTTTGATTGGTTCTTTCACTTGCTCCATTGGTTTGAGGGTGATACACCGTACTGATGTTTTGATGGATGTTGAGAATATGACATAGTTCTGTTGAGAATTTCGATACAAAACGGACGTCATGGTCCAATATGATTTTGCGGGGAATGCCGTAGTGAGGGATGACGTGGTTGAGGTAGAGTAATGCTACTCCTTCTGAATCGAGGGTCTCATGACAGGGGATGAAGATAGACGCTTTAGAGCAATCGGTGTCCGTGATCATGAGAATGGTGTCAAAACCACCTGATTGTGGGAGTTTAGTGATGAAGTCCATTGCGATGGTTTCAAAGGGTCGTGCATTGTCTGCGGGAGTGATAGGGAACATGGGTGGATGGGTAGGATGGGTGTTGACTTTGGTCATTTGGCATGTAGCGCATCCCTTGACGTATTCAGTGACGAAGGTTTTCAGGTTGGGCCACCAGTAGTATGGGGTGATTAGTTGAAGTGTCTTGGTAATCCCGGCATGCCTGGCAGTCATGTGGTCGTGAAAAAGGGAAATTACTCCCCTCCTAAGAGCATTGTCTGCCACGACAACTAGGGCAGTCCCGTGATACCAATGTGTACCATCCAATAGGGAGAGGTTATGTGTTGGTGCCCATTTCTTGAGTAGCAGTTGCTCTTTGTACTGAGCCAACTTGATATGGCTATCCAGGTTATCGCCAATGCTGTCCATGTTGAATACTCGAATTGAGGTATGATTGTCGCAAAAGTAGTGGTCCGGCCATACAGTGACATCGTCATTAATTGGATTGGGTCCCTTGTAGTCAGGTCTTCTAGATAATGCATCCGTGCGATTAGTGGCGCCAGGTTTGTATTCCAAAATGATGTTGTACTGCTCCCTTTCCGGTAGGTATCCAGCAACGTGAGGGCCTATTTTTCTGGGTTCCTGGTAGTAACGGAGGTTGGCGTGATCAGTGAAGACTAGAACAGGTATAGTTGTTCCTTTGAGGAGGTGAGACCAGCAATATAGTCCGCGCATAACTCCCAAGAATTCCCAGTCATGGATGGGGTAGTTTTGTTCAGTTTGGGTGAATTTCTGGGAATGAAATCCAACTGGCCGTCTTGGTCCTGGTTTTGGGTGCCATCTGGTTTTGTAATAGGGGGGTCCCTTTGATATAATATGGCACCTGTTCCAATTTGTGACACATCTGTTTTGAGTTCAAATTGTCGATCGGGGTCTGGTCGAACAAGTACTGGTGCATGGGTAATCATGTTGATAAGTTTGTTTTGAGCCTCTTTTTGTTGGGATCCCCATTTGAAAGGTACGTCTTTTCCAGTGAGCTTTGTGAGTGGTGCGGCGATGATACTGAAATTAGGGCAGAACATGCGATGGTATCCAGAGACTCCTAGGAATCCATGGACTTGTCGCTTGACTTTGAGTTCACGTGGGTAGTCCCTGAGTCCTGCAACTTTAGCTGGGTCGACTGTGGCTCCTTCTTTTGATATCCGGACGCCCAAGAAGTCCATTTGTGGCTGCATAAAGACAGATTTCGACAATTTAAGATGTAGGCCATGGCACGCGAGGAGATCGAATAGGAAGTGGATAATGCCGATGTGAAGGTCGAAATCTTTGAGTAGGGTCCCTATTCCACAATCATCCATATAGTTTTGGAGTATGTGCCATATTTCAAGTACACCTTTCTTCTCAAAATGTTCGTATAACTCTTCAAGAATACCATTCATAAAGCGTTGAAAACTTGCTGGTGAGTTGCTCATGCCAAAGAACATTACTTTTGGTTTGAATAGTCCTTGGCAAGTTTTGAAAGCAGCCTTCCATTGGTCTCCTTCACGTATTCGGATATTGTTATAGCCCCAACGGATGTCGAATTTACTGAATAATTCCATTCCCTGTAGGTTTTCAATGCATTGTTTGAGGTTGGGGAGTGGGGTGACATCTTTCCTGGTGACCGCATTGAGGGGGTGATAATCAATAATATATCGTTTCTCTTTAGAGTCCTTTTTAGGGACCATAAAGGTTGAAAAACCATAGGGGGAGTCCAATGGTGTGATATATCCTTTGGCCAAGTTTTCGTCAATGAATTGATCCTCTGCTTTTTGTTCATCCCTTGAAAGCAGATAAACTTTGCAGTTGAAGCGAGTGGGTGCGGTATCCATTAGTACAATTTTATGGTCTCCTTCACCACAAGTTGGTGGAAATTTGTTTGCTTCTTCATCTGAGAATAATGCTGTGTGACATTTAAATTTTTCCGGGAGAGTGATTTCCTCCTTCCCATGTTCTGTTGTGTACTTATGGGCCATTTCTATTGCTGTATGGGTGCGATTGACTTCCACTGGGCCTCCCTTTATTTCTAAAGGGGTTACTCCCAACCATGGAGCGCACCTGGTTTGTTGTGCTTTGAGGATGAGATCTTCATTGACTGGTATTTTACTTTTGACCCATGTTTTTGCACGTTGAAGAGTTCCAAATAATAGAGTTTCCATTTGAACTTTTGGGCCTAAGAGTGTTCCTTTCTCCCAGTCGATTTCTGGTTTAAAAGCTTTAAACCATGGGTAGCCAAAGAGAAGTCGATCTCGTCCTAGGTTAGTGACAAAGAATCTTTGACGTTCTCTTTTGTTGCCTTTAGTAACAAGTAGGTCACAGGCATGAGTGATTGTTCCATGGCGGTTAAGCATTCCATCAACATTGAATACTGGGCGGGGGTAGGGAAGTTTCTTCATTCCTAAGCGTAGTTTAATAACAGTTGTGTGGTCGATGAAATTTTCGGTTGCCCCAGTGTCAAGTAGGACTGTTTCTTCTGCCTTCCCTCGATAGTGTGAAAACACGACTTTTATTTGCACAGAATTTGAGCGATTTACAAAAACACTATCAAGGCGGAATGCCCTAACTATGGCAGCTAGTTTTGGGCTTGAGGAAAATCCTTTGGCATAAGAGATTCAATGATGCTCAGCTTGGTATCTTCATCAAGCAAGCCCATATGGTCTTTCAAGAAGCCGGAGATATCGTCTGGGGTCATATCAATGGGGTCTTGGTTCCTAACAGTAGGGGTGTCGCTTTTAGTGGTTTTGCCACTTTTGGCGCGGTCCGCTATCTTCTTGCGACAGACGCGAGCTTGATGTCCTCTGATTTCGCAGTAAAAGCATTTGTTTTCGTCCATGAGTTGCTGCTTTTTGGCGTCGGAATGTGTTTGTCCCATTCTATTGGCATCAACGTCCATAGCATAGCCTCCTTGGGAGGTGGTACATGGTCCGGAGGTTTTGTTTCTTCCATACTGGTTGCTTCTCCCTTGGTTTGGTTTCAGTCCAAAAGCTCTGTACAGTCCTTGTTTTTGCTGACTATATTGAGCGGCAGCCAACCACTTTTGGTGGGACATTCTGGCCTGGTCTTCCCATTTTTTAAAGGTCCATGGGACATCTGCATTTGGGTTGAAATCAGGGGATTGTATAACCGCCCTGGTGAGTGGTTGGTTCATGGCATGTTTGAGGGTTTCGATAGTTCCTTTGTCATCTAGGGAAACTCCTGCTTCGTGAGCAAGTTGCTTAAATTTAGCAAAGAAGTCATCAAGGCTTTCTCCTTGCTTGAGTTTGCATAGTTTCTGATAGGCTTCCTCTTTTTGGTTTTGGTTGGTGAAGGCTGCTTTGAACCTTTCTATAAAGCTGTCCCAGAGATCTTCGTCTGTTTCCTGAGATCCATCGTCCATTGCTTCCTGAAGTTTGTGCATTTGTTCCTCTTTCCAAGCGTCTACTAGGGGACCGTCCATGTAGGTGAGAAGGGTGATGACCCTGGAAAAGGGTTTCCTTATGGTGTCATTGTGTCGGTTGATTGCCCTCCAGAGGTCAAAGTTGTTGATAAATTTTCTGGTTGTGCTCCTATCTCCATTGAAGATGGGTGGTGGGTTCCCTTTAAGAGCACCATTGGCAGGGCTAGTGATGACGTTGATTCTCTGTGCTTCCTGTCCGCTTTGTCCAGTAGCAACGTTAATTTCTTCTTGTTGTTCTGCCATTGTGGTTTGGATGGATAACTGGGGGTGAATAGCGGCAGCTGGGGTAGTGTCAAGAGGGCAACAGTACATGTAGTACCTTTGTAATGTAGCCCACAAATTCTACAATCCCCTGTAACAATGTATCACCATGATTCCAACAAACTACTAGGGCTGCAGAACTGCTGCAAACATTATAATGTACATCACCCTTTTCAAGAAGTGCCATTATAATCCACCCACCTCACAATTCTGCTGCATTATAACTCCCCCCTCTAGGAAACCTGGGAGCTGGCAAGCAGCCACCCTCCTACGCATGCCCCAGCCCCGGAAGCATCCGGTGATGCAAGTTTGTCGCTGCTTGTCATTGCTGACAGCGGGCACACTCTACCCTGCCACTGCCGCCGCCACCAATTCCATCCTCCATCTGTGGTGCCACGCCATTAAGGCCCTCCGCTGCTGAGCCAGGCATCATTGGCGTAGTTCTGAGGTTCGTGCGTGGGCCTCAACGATGGCGTCGGTGCCATGTGCACGTGCGGCGTACTGCTTGCACGTCGAGATGACCAGGTTGAGCGGTTCAAGCGTTGGTGAGTTCTGAGGCTTGCACGTAAGCCTCAACCATGGCGTCGGTGCCATGCATGTGTGGGGTGTACTGCCTGCGCATCGGAATGACGAGGCTGCGCCGCCGCAGAGCTGGGCAGTGCTTGCAAGTTCTGAGGCCCGCATGTGGTCCCCAACAGTGGTGCCGATGCCAGCGCGCGTGCAGTGTACAGCTTGCGCGTTGTGATGATAAGGCTGTGCAGTTTGAGCAGGGGTGGGAGCACGGGGATTCGTGCAGGCAGGTCATAATAGCCACTCAGGGGCTGCGTCCGTCGCTGTGTGGCGCCTTGGTGTTGGTGGCCACAGTGGCGACAGCGATGATGGTGATGATGGCGATGGCGATGTGATGCGATGGCGGGGTGTGATGGCGACGAAGCGGGGGTGAATGGCGATGAAGCGGGGGTGTGCATTGCCAAGGCGGGGCAATGAGATGACAGTGTGATGGCAATGAAGCGGGGGTGTATGCGGCCAACAATGCTGGCACCGGCGCAATCGCTGAACAGTTCGCCCGCAGTTGGGCTGCGCTATGGGGCGAATGAGAGCGTGAGCCTTGCTGGGCTCACTGAAAGGTCTTGAGGAGGGGGAGCGTCAGCAGTGGCTAACGCACCTGTGTTACCTGTATTCCCTGACGCTCTCGGGCTTGCTGGCATGGTTGTGAATGCCGCACAGATGGGAAGTCGAATCTTCAGATGTTAAGGGGGAGCGCTGCTGGTTGTGGGGCACTGCACTTGCCATTGCCAAGGGCACTTCTGGCATCGGGTCTGGTGGCGGGGCTGACAAAGCCTCCGTTGCAGCACCCAAGGCATTGGAGTCCGGGGCGTATGGCAGAGCAGGGGGAGCAGGTACGAAGGCCACCGCATGGCAAGGCCTGGGACAGAGTCGATGCACCTCTGGGAAAGGGCAAGCAAGCGCTCATTGGGTCGAAAATGATGCGACCGAGCAGGGGGGATCGACAAGATGGGGCCCGCAGAGAGAGGGACTGGGAAAGAGTGCAACCGAGCAAAGGGCACTCACCTCGGGAGGCTGCAGAGGGAGGATACGTCAGCGCATGGAAAAAAGCGACCTTACAAGGGGCACTCACAAGCTGGGGACAGTAGGGTGAGGGAGGGCATGCCGAATGCTTCGGTGTGGGGATACTGGAAATGATTGGGGCCAGCCAGGGAATCGTAGGTGAAACCAGAAGTTGTAGCATTGATGAAGTTGGGCCTTTTGGGGTGCCCAGGGACCTGCTCGAAGAGGCCTCCTATTGTGGCTGTAGGTAGTGGAGTGAGGGGAGAGTGGTCGTGAAGATGTCGACCAATAGATGAAGCAGAAATGAAGCTTAATGAAGGCCCATATGCTGTGGAAAGAAAGGGAACAAATGAGTGGCAACTCACGTGACTCACAAGCTATGTTCGGATGCTGTGGTTAAGGTTGGAGTTTAAGGGTTTAGTACATGTGAAGTACACCTTCTGCACAGCCAGCTTAGCTCACACAAGATTTTCGAAAATGCATCTTGCCTATCCCTCGATGGCCTGTGTGTCCCCGCTATCTCACAGAATGTGTCACAGGGCCGGCTCGTCATGGACCCTGGTCTCTGGGACACCCCCACCATGTTACAGGAGCCGCCTCAGCAAGCACCTGACTGCCGCGCATCCCTTCCCGCGATGACCAGCACCCGTTCCTCGTTCTCAGATACGTCAGATGTCCCAGCTCTTGGGTGCCCCTTGCAAGCTTGTTTTCTTCCCATGTCCCGACACATCCCTTCCTCTGCGGTCTCCAGAGGTGAGTAACCCCCACTCGGTCACATTCTTTCCATGTCCTGACAGGTCCCTCGGACTCTGCGGGCCCCAGCTTGTCGGCGCCCCTTGCAAGGCCGCATTATTTCTGACTCAACAAGCGCTTGCTCGCCCTCTCGCTGCTGTGTTGGCCCTATGCCAGGCCTTGCCATGCGGTGGCCTGTCGCACCTGCCCTCCCCTGCCCCGCCATACGCCCTGGGCCCCAATGCCTCGGGTGCTGCAGCGGTGGCTTTATCAGCCCCGCCTGCAGACCCAATGCCGGAAGTGCCCTCAGCCATGGCAAGTGCAGCGCCCACAACTGGCAGCGCCCCCCCTCATCGGTGCGTCTCAATGCCTGAGGGTTTGACATCTGCATACACCCTCACTTTGTCGGCCCTGCATTTCGCCCTGCCTCTGCAATGCGACCTCTCATGTTGCCATTGCCGCTACCGCCGCCATCGCCACCACTGCCATCGCCACTGTGGCCACCAACACCAAGGCACCACGAAGCGACGAACACAGCCCACAACGCAGTGCTACGACCTGCCCGCGCGAATGCCTGTGGTCTCGCTTTTGCTCAAACTGCGCAGCCTCGTCATCCCGACATGCAGGCAGTACACCCCACTCACGCACAGCACCGACGCCATGGTTGAGGCTTACGCGCAAGCCTCGGAACTTGCTGACGCTCGAACCGCTCAACCCAGTCATCTTGACGCGCAAGCAGTACACCACACATGCGCACAGCACCAACACCATCGTTGAGGCCCATGCACGAACCTCAGAACTACGCCAACGATGCCCGGCTTAGCAGCGGAGGGCCTTAATGGCGCGGCACCACAGATGGAGGATGGAATTGGTGGTGGTGGCGGCGGGGTAGAGCGTGCCTGCTGTCAGCGATGACAAGCGGCGACGAACTCATGTCACCGGACGCTTCTGGGGCCGGGGCACACGCAGGAGGGTGGCCGCTTGCCAGCTCCTGGGTTTCCAAGAGGGGGGAGTTATAATGCAGCAGAATTGTAAGGTGAGTGGATTATAATGGCACTTCTTGAAAAGGATGATGTACATTATAATGTTTGCAGCAGTTCTGCAGCCCTAGTAGTTTGTTGGAATCATGGTGATACATTATTACAGGGGATTGTAGAATTTGTGGGCTACATTACAAAGGTGCTACATGGACACCTCTCCTTGGAGGGTTGCGATGTGATGAATTCCTCCTGCAAGGATTTCTTCTTCTGGTTGTTTGATGGCAGTGTGGAGCGTTGGACTATAGTGCTCTGGATTGATGTAATGTGGGTGCTAAGGGTCTGTTTCTTTCCAAGCACCGAGTTTTGAGGTGTGAAGTACTCCTCCTTGGTTTGTGTACCACTGGTTGTCTTTCCAGAGGATTTTTACCCAAAAGTCGTCGTCTTCTACTTTGACGAATTTAACAACTCTGCGTGATTTCTTTGGGAGATTGATGTAGTATCTGGTGTCTTTATGTCTGGGTCCGTGGTATTCAAAGTATGCTTCACCTTTGACGTGTGCTGGAAGATCATCTTGTTGTCTCCTGTGGACTCTCTTGTTTTGTTCAAGAGTTCCAATGAGTACTACTGCTGCCAGGTTGTAACTGGTGTTGTCCTGTGTTTCAAGGACGTTCGAGGAAAGCCTGACTTATGTTAAGGCCTATTGAACCTTAAGGCGCAATGTGCGCAAAGGTGAGATGTGCAGCAGTAAAGAAGTTACAAGGGTCGTAATTTCCTTAGTAACCTAGAGTGCTTTGAAAGGTGATAAAAGTGAGAAGGTCGCTAAGACCAATGTCTGGGTGATGATAAAGAGGAATGGGGAATATCTTCAAAGACTTGAAGATGATTCCAAAGAAATAAAAGAGAGAGAGAATTGGTTCAAGCAACAAGGACAGAGAACGCAATAGATTGCAAACTAAGTCAGGCTTAAGGCCCAACTCTAGGATATAAGTCCAGCTTATATACAAAAGGGCAGCTACCTGACTAAGCGTACAAAAAGGGAGAACAATAGAGTCACAAACAATAAGCATCACAGAACAATGAGGTCACAAACAATGGTGGTCACAGACTACCATAAGAAGAGAACAATAGAGAACGTACAAAAGGAGGGAACAATGGAGTTCCCAACAAAATGGCTCTGTTGTACAGGTAAGCGGTCATGTGAGTCAAGACCATATGATCATATAAGTACATATCAGATGAGAAAAGAAAGAAAAATGTGGACCAAGTGCCCAGGAGCGTAACATGTATGTTGATCACAGAAATATTGGTCTGGCCATACAGTGACGTCTTTGTTGATTTCATTTGGTCCTTCATAGTTGGGTCGCCTAGATAATGCATCTGCTCGATTGGTAGCCCCAGGTTTGTACTCCAGTAAGATGTTATATTGCTTGCGTTCTGGTAAGTAACCAGCAACGCATGGCCCAATTTTGTGGGGCTCTCTGTAGTACCTAAGGTTTGTGTGGTCAGTATATACCAGGACAGGGATAGTTGTTCCTTTGAGCAAGTGGGACCAGCAGCGAAGTCCTCTCATGACTCCAAGGAATTTGCGGTTGTAAATGGGGTAGTTTTGCTCAGTTTGGGTGAATTTTTGGGAGTGGAATCCCACCAGTCGTTGTGGTCCTAGTTTCTGAGTGCCGTCTGGTTTGGTGATAGGGGAATCCTGTTGGTAGAGTATTGCTCCTGTACCAACTTGCAAAGTGTCGGTTTCGAGCTTGAATTGTTTGTCTGGGTCTGGTCTGGCTAGGATGGGTGCACTGGTGATCAGGGTAATTAGTTTGTCTTGGGCCTCTATTTGCTTGGGCCCCCATTCGAAGGGTACGTCCTTTCTGGTAAGTGCTGTGAGAGGTGCAGCAATGATGGAGAAGTTTGGGCAGAACATGCAGTGGTAGCCAGCGACTCCTAGGAATCTGCGAACTTGTTGTTTGTCTTTGAGTTCATGTGGGTAGTCCCTGAGTCCGGCAACTTTAGCTGGGTTGACAGTTGCTTCTTCTTTTGAAATTTGGACACCTAAGAAGTCCATTTGTGGCTGCATAAAAACAGATTTTGACAGTTTGAGGTGTAGGCCATGACGTGCAAGTAAGTCGAATAGGAAGTGAATGATTTCGACGTGTAATTTGAAATCTTTGAGGAGGGTGCCTATACCACAGTCATCCATGTAATTTTGGAGAATGCGCTGTATTTTGAGTATGCCTTTCTTCTTGAAGTGTTCGTATAGTTCTTTGAGAATACCATTCATGAACCGTTGGAAGCTGGCTGGTGAGTTACTCATCCCAAAGAACATGACTTTGGGTTCAAATAGTCCCCGATGTGTTTTGAATGTGGCTTTCCATTGATCGCCTTCCCGTATGCGAATGTTGTTGTAACCCCAGCGGATGTTGAACTTGCTGAATAGTTCCATTCCTTGCAAGTTTTCGATACACTGTTTGAGGTTGGGGAGTGGGGTAACGTCCTTCTGGGTGACTGCATTGAGGGGGCAATAGTCGATGATATATCTCTTCTCCTTCAAGTCTTTCTTAGGGACCATGAAGGTGGAGAAGCCATAGGGGGAGTCCGAGGGTGCAATGTAGCCTTTTTCCAGATTTCTGTTGATGAATTTGTTCTCCGCTTCCTGCTTATCTCTTGAGAGCGGGTAAACTTTGCAGTTGAAGCGGGTAGGGGCGGTGTCCATAAGTATGATTTTGTGGTCTCTGTCTCCGCAAGCTGGTGGGAATTTGTTTGCCTCTTTATCTGAAAATAGTGCCATATGACGTTTGAATTCTTCTGGGAGGGTGACTTCCTCCTTCCCATGTTCTGATGTGTACTTATGGGCCATTTCGACTACTGTATGTGTGTGGTTAACTTCTACTGGGCCTCCCCTCATTTCTGAAGGGGTAACTCCCGACCATAGAGCGCACTCTTGTGCCTTGAGAATGAGGTCTTCATTGTCTTGGTTCTTCTGTTTGAGCCATGTCTTTGCACATTGAAGGGTGCCATGGAGTAGGGTTTCGATTTGGACTTTTGGTCCCTTAAGTTCACTTTTCTCCCAGTTGATATCTGGGTTGAACTTTTTGAACCATGGGTAGCCAAAGAGCATTCGATCGCAACCTAGATTCATGACATAGAATCTTGTGCATTCTTTCTTGTTTCCCTGAGTGACAAGTAGGTCGCAAGCTCTAGTGATGGTTCCAGCTCTGTTCATAGTTCCATCGACATTGTATACTGCCTGTGAGTAAGGGAGTCTTTTGGTTCCTAAGTGTAATTTATCGATGGTTGTTTGGTCGATAAAGTTTTCTGTTGCTCCAGTGTCAAGCAAGATTCTTTCTTCTGCCGTCCCTTGATAGTGTGTGATCGGAACTTTGAGTTGTATTGAATTTGATTTATTTACAAACACACTATCAAGTCGGAAAGCCCTAATTAAGGCAGCTAGTTTTGGGCCTCAGGAAAATCCTTTGGCATAAGCTTTTCAATGAAGTCCAGTTTAGTATCTTCATCGAAGGAGTCCATGTTGTCCTTCAGGTAGTTAGCGAAGTTGTCGAGGTTCTGGATATCTGGCATAATGGGTGTGGTGTGGACCCTGGCAGGTTCCCTGGGGTTGTTGGGATGACTGCTGAAATTACTGCAGTCAGCTTGTTTCTTGTGACAATCCTTGGCTCGGTGTCCTTTGATTTCGCAGTAGAAGCATGAATTGCTTCTCATGAGTTCTGCTTTCTTGGCTTTGGAGTGCTGTTGTCCTCTACCAGCGGTGGCGTTGATGTCTGAGGTGACAGTAGCGTCAATGTCCATATGATATCCTCCTTGAGAGGTAGTGTGTTGGTCATATTTGTTCCTCCAGTTGTTGTTCCTCCCATAACCACCTCTTCTGGGGTTGTTGACCTGCCTAGGGGCAAGTTTGAACACTTGGAAGAGTCCCTGACATCTTTGGGTGAACTCGGCTGCCGCCTTCCATTTGAGATGGGATTTGCGGGCCTGTTCTTCCCATTCTTTGAAGGTCCAGGGGACTTTAGCGGTAGGGTCGTAGGTGGGGGAATTAATGATGGCGCTAGTGAGTCCTTGAGTCATAGCGTGTTTGAGGGTTTCAATAGTTCCCTTGTCATCTAGGGGAACATCTGCTTCATGAGCGAGTTGCTTGAATTTGGTGAAGAAGTCGTTGAGACTATCTCCTTGCTTGAGTTTGCATAACTCCTGGTAAGCTTCAGATCGACAATTCTGGTTTTCGAAGGTGTTCTTGAATCTTTCTAAAAAGTTTTCCCAGAGGGCTTCATCTGTGTCTTGAATGCCTTCAGCTTCTTCTTTCATTTTATCGAGTTGTTCCTCTTTCCAGGCATCTACACAAGTGCTATCCATGTAGCTGAGCATGGTGACGATCCTGGAGAAGGGCCTTTTCATGGTGTCGTTGTGTTGGTTGATTGCTGCCCATAGATTCCAACTGAGTAGGAATTTGCGGGCCTTGTTTCTGTCTCCATTGAATACAGGTGGAGGATTTCCTTTGAGAGTGCTGTTAGAGGTGTTAGTGATAACATTGATCCTCTGCGCTTCTTGCTGGGCTTGGCCAGTAGTGACATTAATTTCTTCCTGTTGTCCTTCCATTGCAGTTGGATGATCTGGGGTGTTGGGGCAGGTAGGAAGCTGCTGAAGTGCTGTGGTAACTGCTACAATAGTGAGAGGGATGCTGGCCTCTTGTATGTAAAATATATGGTTGGGGTGCTGAGGGTCTGATATGATCCACCAGCTGACGTCTGAGCTGTTGTATATGCCTCTTTGATTAGTTTGCCACTCATCTTGTCTCCAGATGAGTTTGACCCAGTGGTAGGTGCCGTTGGCCTTGATGAATTTGATAGGCGTGTTTTGTTTCTTTGGAGTATCAAGGTAGTATCTGGTATTAGGATGTCCTAGTCCTTGATTGTCGAAGTATATGTTAACTTTAACGTGCTCTGTGAGATCGTCCTGTTGTCTCCTGAAGATTTGTGTAAACTCGTTGCTGAGTGTATATGACTGAGTGGTTGCCACGATGGTAACAGCTCTGTGTTTCAAGAGCTTGTAGGAAAGCCTAACTTGTGTTAAGGTCCAAGGGCCTTAAAGACATGACATGCATGGGTGGGTTTGGCAATGACTAGGATTGCTCAGTGGGTTATCCTCCTGAGGCAATGATCATGTGAGTAGCACGGTACCGGTTGGCTACACAGTATAACAAGTAAGTCCCTGATGATAAGGGCGACTCCTGAGTGTTCTGATAGAAGATGAGAGGGGAGAACTTTAAGAGGGGCTTTGAAGCGACTAAGGGTTCAGGCTATTGACTCTGAGAGTCCTGGGTGGAAGCTACAAGTCTTGGATTGAAAACCAAGTTAGGCTTAGGGCCTAACTGCTAAAAGTGTGGGCGCTTATATACAAGTGAAAAGTAACAGGTCACAGGAGTCACAGAATAATAGAGTCACATATAGTAAGGTTCATCATGAGCTGGCAATGAGCTGGCAATCTAAGTATAGCTCCATCATGAGCTGGCAGTCTATAGATAGTGCATCATGAGCTGGCAGTCCATAATGGGTTAAATGGTGATGCTGTGGAATGCTGCGGACTGCGGAGTGATGGCATATGATATCTGACTGTGGAATGGTCAGGTGATCTATCAGGTGACTTGTCAGATGATTTGGTGGCGGTCCGAGCGGCGTGTAAGGGAACGAGTGGGAAACAAGTGACCGAGAGCGTAGAATAAATGAGAGAAAATGGCAGAAAATGAAAGTAGGGCCCAGGATCGTAACACACATGGTGTGGTGCCATGCCAGCATTGCTCAGCTAGACTTTTTGCGGTAGAGTTTTGAATGCGGGGGTGGTTGGGACATTGCAGCGTCGGAGAGTACAGGTGATACTTGAATAACTAAGGGACTTTGGGCATGGATGGCCTCCATGTTGCTATGCCACCTGCGTTCTTCACTGTCAACCTCCATCTGATTGTCCACCTGAGCCTTTCTTGTGGGTTTCACCTTGGTCACTACTATGATGGCAGTGGGGTTACGATCCATTTGGCCAAGAGTGCCAGTTCATTGCAGAACTTGTTGTGATTGGCTGTACTTGAGGAGCACACCGATGTCGACTGCAGCCATTATGGTCAGGTTCTTCTATGTCAATGCGTTCAAGGAGGCATGCGAGTGTGGTGGAGAAATTGTCAAAGTTGGATGGTTGTAAAGAGTATCCCATGGAGGAATACAAAAAGTTCCAGCATGTGGGCATCAGGAGCCAACCATCGTGCTTGTGTGGTTTGCGACCACAATGGGAGGACTGACTCACAAGCCATTTTGAAAGGATAAGTGGTGATCATACTATAAGAAGTTGAAAAAAAAGGCTGTGAGAACAATAGTACTGATTAAACCTGACACAATGGGCTCACCTCTTGATGAAATGGTATATACCCTGCAGCTCCTTGCCTTCTGCCTCACAACTGAGAAGCCCCAAATAATGGTGCAACTTGCCATGCCCTGGATACTCCATGACAACATGGGTGTACCAGTCACATGCAATCCTATGCTAACAGTCCTTCTTGGGCTTGATTTCCATGAGCCTTGCTCATCCATGGAGAGATTGAAAACCCCCTCACTTGGAGAATGGACATGTTGCTGCTTGCACTCCAAGGTGGGTGAGAACGTCAGTTTGGGGTGGAACGGGAAGCTCAAGAAAGTGCTGGTCAGTGGCACAGTGTGGGGACCATTACTATAGACTGGTGACTGCTGCCAGGTGACATGGCCAGCCTTAGGATGGGTGGGGTGGATGGCACAAAGACATCATCATCATCCTCGGCATCAGTCAGATCATCACAGATGGGGAACATATCCCTGGTCACCTTGCTCAACTGGATGCTTGACAGCGAGGGAACAGAGTGTGAGAGGTTCAAGGGACAACCTTCCCAGGTAGGTACCTGTCCTTGATGGTAAGGGAAAGACACGGATTTGGAAGGGGTTGGAGTGGAGGGCACATCATTGATGTTCTGACAGCAGCAAGCAAGCTTGCACATAGGACAGGGGGTCAACTTGGGAGTGGGGCGAACGGGAGGGCAAGCCTTGATAGGGGTGGAGGGAGGGTTGTCAGATTCGCTCTCTGAGGAAACTAGGCCTTAAGGGATTGAAGGAATTATGTGGACAGGAAGGGAGTTGCATTTGTTGGTAGTGTCTGCCTGTGAGGGAAGGTTGGAAGGGTTGGGGGGAGAACCTTGATAGAGTTGAGCATGGTTTCACTGATTAGTGTTCTTACCCATGACCGTCTGCAGTGAAAGTTGCTCCTGATTAAGGGATTGGTGTCAGGTGTCTTCTCCCATTGCCACAATCTGGGAGGGAAGCGCTTACCTGGGCTTTGACTTGTCCTTGCCCTGCTTCACATTCTGACAGCCACATGGAAGGCTTCTCTGGGGCAGGTGACAGAGTAATGGTGTCCTTACAGTGCAAGATCATGTGAGTCCGGTGGTCCTTGACAGCAAGTCAGAGGTAAAGGCTGAACAACCAGCCCCAGCTGAGCTGTCAAGATATGAGGTTCCTTCTCTTTGATATGTTAGTGGGACCACCATTCCAGAGCCTGACATCTCCTCTGTGGGTATGGAAGAGCTAGTGTCGGTGAGTGGTGTCATGACATATGTCTCAGAATGAGAGGATAAAGAGTGAGAAGTGGACTGTCTGCCGCTAGTCCGCGCTCCAGATGAAAAGAAAGTGTCATCTGACACCGATGCTGCTGATTCTGAGCCCACAGCACATGCACAAGATGCACCACACCAAGCACTTGGTGGGGGTGTAATGATGAACAATGATGTCCTGCCAGAGTGTTGGGCTGCTTGACACCATAACAGGTGAACCTTCTCCAACAATGGCACCTGCGAGTCCAAGACCAAAGCCCAATCCAGGTTGTGGATCCTCAGCCCATTGTAGGGCTGATTCAAATCCCTTGCCTAGGTCCGTCAGGGATGATGTACAACATAGAGAGCTACTGCGACTAGGAGCGATCACCTGTGGGTCCCCAGGATAGACGATGGTTTGGTTAGAGATTGCAGCATCATCAACAGCGCAAGAGCGCAACGATGGCTGACAAGACACAGACCCTGTGCTTGACCCCAAAAGAGATTGAAAGTCCGAAAGGTCAGGAATGCTTTCCATGGGTAGGAGGGATGTCGTAGAACATGATCCAGATACCGCAGATCCAGAGTGAGTACTTGTGCTTTTCATCAAGCGGATCTTACGCATAGAGCCAGTTGGTGATTGTGTTTCAGACCGATTGGGTACTGTGACTGAGCAATCAAGAACCTCCCTAAACATGCAGTGAGTCTGGGGAGAAAAAAAATAACACCATCATAGAACATACCAAATGGTGCTAAACCAGTAGCCAAAAGAGCCAGCTCACCCTGCTTCTTTGAAAATGGCATTGTCGATTTCCCAGTGTATGAGGTGCTGCCCTACACCACCAAGGCACTCAGGAATGATTTGCAGCCTCATGAGAGCCCACAGGCCCTCAAAGAATGGTTTTGTTCCTGGCATGCCAACCATACACCAACTTCAGGCAAAGTGCACAAAGGTCTCAAAATGCTCCTTCTGGGCGGTGCAACCTGTAGGGTCTGCTCATGATAGAGGCATAAGGGACCTGCCAGGAAGTGTCACGGATAGGTGGGCTCTGAATTCCGTGGTGTGTCATGCATTTATGCTAGTGTGAAACACAGAGTGGATTGATGCCTGTAGTCTTGAGAATGGGGCGTGTTGTGCCAGGGGCAATGTGGTTAGCATTTGCATCATCTGTCATCTGGCCTTTTTTTTTTTTTTTTTGAGAGTGCTTTATCCTGTAGGGTATCTTTACGGTTTTCACACAATAGATAAGATCTTCAGAGATAAGTGATAAGTGGCAGGAGGATGTGACCAGCCCCACTTATTGTGCTATAGCCAGACTGAGGTCCAGATGTGAGGGAAAAATGCAGTTACACACACCCCTAGGTTAGGGGTAGTGTGGGGCTCAAAACATGATGTTTTACCTGCCCTCCAGGCAGGCTCATCATGCAGTCCTACCCACTAAAACCTCACCACATTGCAGCCAGTTTACTGGTATTTTGCCTTTTTTCCTTAGTATTGGTTCCCAGGTTCCTGTTATTAGTTTCATGTATTTGTTGTTCCGTTTGATTTGCATCATGGTCACCTTATCGATGGTGAGTCTTTCCTTGATCGTGCAGTGCCATCGCCTCCTGATTTCTCCCTCTGATAGAGGTTTCTCCTGTATGACTTGTTCACATCTTAGGGTCCATATCAAGTATGCCGATTCTGACAGGAGGATTTGGAGGAGCCTGGTTGGGCCTCAGAGGGTTGCTTTCCCTTGTTGCTAATCATTTCTCTGGGGTCGATTTGGGCGCAGGAGGATACCGCCGCAACCTAGGATCATTCCTAGGGAGATTTCAGGCCATGGAGTGTTTCTGTGGGGCCACAGGTTCTTTGCTAGGTGCCATATTACTTGTGTGTTCTTTTCCTTGCATTGTGTTAGTATATGGCTCATCAATTCTGTTTCGTTGCATGTCACACATATCTCTCTGTCTTCGTATCTGTTTATGTTCCTCTAGTATTTCCTGACTAGGTGAGTTCCATGTATCATTTTGTAGAGGAACTGTTGGATGATTGGCCTCATTGTCTTACTTTGTGTGCTTAGCCATATTGCGGCATTCATTTCAGTCTTGCCTGTCACTTGTTTTATGGCTATCCGGGTGAGTTGTAGGTTCTTTTCAGATGTGTTTCGCTGCTCTGGTCGCTTTTGTTCCAGGATCCCCTTGTAGGCAGTTGCTTGCATCAACATGGGGAGTTTTGCTCCTTGGATATTGAAATCTTTCAGGATATCTAGGTTCAGGGAGTCCGGTCTTTGTTTGTTGGCTTCTTGTTTTGCCAGGGCGTCACTACCTTCATTGCCTTGGTCTCCACTGTGTCCTTTAACCCATTGCATGGATGTCTTTGCAGATCTGTATCTTATCAGGTGGACCACTTTCCTGAACCACTGGGCATTTTTGATGTTAATCCACCTGTCGTTCTCCCAGGATTCAAGGTGGGAGGTCAGGCCCTCAATCACATACTTGGAGTCCATGAGGATTCTGACTGGTTGGTAGGGGGGTATCGTTTCCAAGGCTGCTATGACTGCAGCTATCTTGCCTACCTGGTTTGATTGGTGTTCACTGGGGATCTGTAGTGCATGGTTTCTGGGGTCTTCATGGCCGAACCAGACTCCGCTTCTGCAGCATGCATTTTTCTTACCATTGTTCATACAGGCGCCATCTGTATACACTGTGACTTCCTCACATTGCAGGGTTGGTCCTTGGTGTTTGTATCGTCATGCCAGGTGGGTTGAGTCTCTGTTGGGGTCCGTGAAAATTCTGAAGCATTCTGCTAAGCTATCCTTGCAGGTTATTGATGGGTTGAAGCTGATCATCCCATCCTCCTGTTTGACCCTTTTGTTTCCTAGCTTTCGCGTCCTTGTTAGGGACATACCATCTGGTGGTTCCTGTGCTGTCGGGTTGTGTTTGGGGGGGATAAGGCTCAGTCTGGTCATGGCCTCTGTGGCACACTTATGTGGGTTCTTACATCCCCAGGTTCTGTCATTTACACATTCTCGGCATACACAGTTTCTGTTCTTTTGGTGGGTTGGGTGTTGTGCAGGGTGGCAAAGTCATGCTGACATTTTGATTAGGTTGGCCACTTTAATAATGTTGTGTTTTTGTAGAAGGCACTTTGCCCTGGAGTTGTTTATGGGTTTCTGCACTGCAGAGAGATGGTACCACGCGGGGAGTTGTGCTAAGAGGTGAGGGGTCATTCTGATTGCAGCAAGGTTGATCTTATATTTTCATGCTGTTTTTAGCATTCGTTTGATGTTGTTGTTCAGTCCTTTGGCTCTTGGGCCTCTGAGCAGAGCTGTCCATGTCTGTAAGAATGGTTTTTTTCTTGCCTTCTTGACTAAGTGGGGTGGGGCCACCGCAAGTATGATGTGTTCTGTGACAGTGGCCCATTTTTGTCAGGATGGGGAGAAGTTTAGGTATGCTTTCAGCCAGACGATTTCGATCACTTCATTTCTGGACTTGATGTCAAGGACATTTAGTCCTCCTTCATGGATGGGGCATCGTAGAGTTGCCATGGCTATCCTGGGTCTTATTCCTTGGTCCCATATAAACTTCCTTATGATGTTTGTTAGGGCATCTTTGATATGCGGTGGCATTTCTTGAGCTTTGGCCAGGAATTGTGTGTGGCCCCCTATTATTGCCTATATTATGACGTGTTTCCTGTTTAGTGTTAGGTGCGCTTTCTCCCATAGGTTCAGTTTGGATTTAATGATATCCAGTATTGGTTCCCAGGGAGTTTGGTCATTGGCATCGTTGCCGATCCATGCACCCAGTATTCTTACTGCTTCCCCATCTTGGGTGATTCTGATCTCCAGGGGGAGAGGGTTGGTGTCCTGTGGGTTGATTTTTCGGGATTCATTTACAGTCCTTCTGTGGGATTTCTTCCCAATCGGTATTATTTCGGTTTTTTTGATGTTGAACCTTGCTCCTGACATTTTACACCATCTGTCTAGGATATTCTGTATGTGGTCCAGTCGGTCTTCCTTGCTCAGAAATAGGTTGGTGTCGTCTGCAAAGAGCATAATTTTGATTGTGTTTTCAATGCCAGGAATCGTGATTCCTTTAATATTGGGGTTGGCGCAGATGCAGCAAGCTAGCAGTTCGATTGCTAGGTCGAAGAGGGGACATAAAAGTGGGTCTTCTTGTCAGACTCTGCGTTTGACTTTGAAAGTACCACTGAATACTCCATTTATGGTGACTTTAGTGTGGGCATTGCTGTATAAGGCCTGGACCATTCGTATGAAGGGTTGGGGGAGGTGGAATGTGTTATGATCCACCCCAATTTTTCTCATCCTCGTCGGACCCCCTCCTTGTCACCCTATCCAAACCACTACCTATGGCCAAGTGACCACTACCACTGAACCCATCATCCCTACCAGACCTACCACCATTGCTGCTCAGTGAACCATCCAAACCATCGTCACCCCTTGATCAGCCCCCAGTCGAGCCCCTCGTCCCTGTCCCCTGGAACATCCATCGTCAGGAATACTCCTCAATGGAGATGTACCAAGAGCCACCCCCAGTAGAGAACCCACTGGAAGACCCAGACAGTCCCATGGAGGACACACCGCCTTTAGAGCCAGAACCAGTCACTTGCTATGAACCTGACATCCCTGGAGGACAGACACATACCTTGTCTCCAGAAGAGTCCCCTATCGAACCCTGGGAAGCATACCTCACCCAACCCAGTAGTCCTGTGTCCCGCAAGCACTCCCTGTCACCCACAAGTCCCTCTTCAGTGCCCATACACCAATGCACCAGTAGAGAAGGCAGTTACCAGTCAATCACCCCTACTACCTCGTCGCCCATAGCTGGCACCTTGCCCCAGAGTCAGGGCTACCAGTCAACCTCTCCTGGAGGATCCACAGACAATCCCTCATCCACGCAGAGCTCCACAGACAACGCGGATAGTGACATGGCCCTTAATTGGGTCACCATCAATACAGACTACCTTAAAGGGTAGTTGCTTACACTAGACACCCATTAGATCAGAATGGGCATGCGGAGATCAGATCTCCTCGGATCAACTTCAAACCTCGTGGTTGTCATCGCATCATGACAACGCTTCTCTTCTTGGAATGATCTGCCACCATTGTTCAACCCTTAAGGATGGATTAGGCAACTTGTCAATCTGTCATTCACTCTTGCTCATTCTCTATTGTTCTACTCATACAGACCACAGCACTTACCCGCGGACCTTCATACGTCACAGACAGACCCCTCTTGACCAGAACTACCTACCTTAGTGATAGTAACATGTGCACCCGCCTGCCTGTATATAAGCGCCCTGTATTTCAACAGTCAAGCCCTAAGCTTGACTTGATTCTCAATATCAATGTTCTTGAAAGCTCCCCTTGTGCCTCCCCTTTCCCTCATCTCTTACATAAGCCCCTCTCTAGCAACACTAGAGACTTCTACTTCTTCAAGTACTCGCCACTAGTTCACTCTTAGTACAAGTCGTACTATCAAGGCCCGTTGAAGCCTTAACAGAATGCCTCTAGCGTTTTCCACAGGTAGTCATGCCTTATCTTGTCATAGGCTTTTTCTTGGTCTAACACTATTATGGCGCTGTTCTCCTTGGTCACTTCTGTGTAGTTTAGGATCGCCTTTGCTAGGCAAATGTGGTCGAAGATTGATCTGTTGGGTATGAATCCCGCTTGGTCCAGGTGTACAAGTTGGTTGGCATTGTTGAGTAGCTGTATTGCTAGCACCTTGGTGAGTAATTTATAGTCTGTGTTCAGTAGCGTGATTGGTTGATAGTTGCGAATGTCCATTGGGTCCTTCTTTTTGAATAGGGGGCACATCCACCCAGTTATGAAGTTTGTTCTGTCGTCAATGCTGTGTTCCTGAACGTCTTGAAATAAGTATGTGAGTACTTTGATTATGTCGAAACTTGGGGTGTCTTGGTGTTGTAGTTTGTTGTGGCATTTTTCTAGTACTTTCCACAGTTCATATGGGCAACCATCCAGACCAGTTGCAGTGCCATCTTTCATGCAGCATAGGGCTTTGCTCACTTGTTCTTCTGTGATTTTCTTGCTCATTGTTGTTCTTTCTGGTTCTTCTAGCCATTGGTTTTCCAGGATCTCATTTAATAGGTCATTTAGCATCACATCGTATTCCTTGATGCTCATGTTCGGATCAATGTCCTTATCCTGGAGCATGTCATGGTGATCACAGGCAAGCTCTGCCATTCTTTTTGAGTGGCATTCGTATTGTGGGGGGTGAGTGTTGGGTATTTTCAGTCTGTGTATCAGGTTCCTTGGTCACTTTTCTTTACCAAGCACTGACCACATTCCTCCCAGCCATTCACTGTGGTTGGCTAGCTTTGCATCAAGAAGGTTTTTCTTGTTTTTTGCCTCCTTTTACTGGAGGTGTTTGAGTTGGCTGGCAAGGTACACTTTGTGTGTTTGCATATCCCTGTTTGTATTAACCTCTGGGTGGTTGTTTGTTTCCCTTAAGTCTCTTTCGATTTGTAAGGCTGCAATGGTGCCTTAGTTTAGCGATGCTGCCTTTGACAATAAGGGGAAAGGGGGTGGAAAGACCTTGTGAGGAGGGCTCTCTTTAGGGCTTGATGACGTAAGTCAAATTTAGAAGCCTTTACATAAATGTCAGTGGGACAATAGTAGTCCACATGTTGATAGTCAAAGTAGAACAAGTGTTACATTCCATGGGCTATTTTTGTCGGGAACTCACTACTTTATGGGTAGCAAGACTCAACGATGGCGCGGAGTTGAAGGTGACTGATCCAAAGGAGCAGCAAGGAGATGTTGAGGAGGAAGAGGCAGAAGGCGAGGAGAGGCGGGACGGAGTAGACTGTAGGAGACGAGGGATGAGCTGCTGATGATAAGGGAGCTTTGAAAGGCTCCAGTGTGGGGATTGACAAGAGAACAGTCTAAGGACTGTTCACCTAAATTCGTAGGTCTTATATACTAATACAGGGTGGTCTGTGCGCAGTTTAGGGTAGGTACAATTACAGGTAACGGGGGACTGCGCAGTCGATGTGCAGTAACTGCGGATTACATTATATATCTCGATTAGGGTCTAGCCCTAATGAGTCGCATCTTCGTTGATCAAGTCGCGTCGCATGTTCGTTGATTGTTTAGTGGACGCATCTTGTTGATTGTTCCCACAATCTGCCATGTGTTGATCAACGGGTTAGACACACGTCCAAAGCGCATCTGGTCAGGTGACATTGTTGATGACCATTTCCTTGATAGGTCATGTGTTATCTTCCCAGGGTCACGGGGTTGTAGGTTCCCAGGGTCACGTGCTGATAAGTCATGTGATATACAAGTGGCGAAGGGGTCACATGAGGAGTCACGTGTAGGGTCATGTGATATGTTCCCACGGTCACGTGGTGCTAAAGTTATGGGTTTGTAGCTGAGACTGGGGGGCGCGAGTACTGCTCACAACAATTTTTCTTTTCTATGCTTACCAATCTGTTCCCATCACATGACTGCTTACTTGATACATCACCTGACTCCTTTCTTGCTTACTTGATTGCTCTCTTGTCATCCTAGGAGCGCCAGCTCATTTCTAGGACCGTTGTACTTGTTTCTGCTATCTTTAGTTTGCCAGCTCATAACTAGGATCCCTCTCCTAGTTATTCGTCATTTCTGCTAACTACTGTACTTGGTTTCCGTCATTACTAGTACAGGTACTAGTAGTATTATTCCTTAGTCATGGTAGCTGCCCTCATGTATATAAGCCAGTCTTATTTCTAGAGTTGGGCCTTAAGCCTGACTTGGTTTAATACCCAAATCCTTGTTGCTTCCACTGTGAGACTTCTAAGTCTTTTCCTTCATTTCTTGAGTCATCTCAAACCCCCTTTTGAGACTCTCCTTTCCTCTTGCTCATCTCCCAGACCCTGGATTAAGTTCCACTTCATCCTTTTACCCCTACATTTGTGCTAAGGGTTAGTAGCCCCTTGCGACTACGCTTTGCCGCCACTTGTACTTTTGCACACGTCGCGCCTTAAGGTTTTTGGACCTTAACAACAAGGGTGTGTGGAAGTTAGCTAACTTCACAGAGAGATCTAATCTATAAGATCTGATTTGATCGGCCAGTGGTGTGATGTGTGAAGGGAAGATTGCTTTATTTGTTGTAAGTCAAGTCTGGGGCTTGACGTCATAGAAGCCCCTTCCTTATATACTACTACTGACATCACAGGTACAATCAGTCATCAACAAATGATGATATCACACAGAAGGCGGTATTGTACAGTAAGCAGTTATCAGACGGCCTCAATCCTGTTTGTATTGTAAGGGTTTACATGACTCAGACAGTGGTCTCATCATAGCAGTCCGTAACAAGACCCCCTTCCTAGGAAAGCTGTTCCATTTAGCTTCACATGTCTATCATACTGTTGTCATTGAGTGACGTAATTGGAGGGGGTGAGTAGAACTTTTGAGGACGCCCTGGTTTCCTAACCCTCTTGGGTGGCCATGGGCATGCTTTGGGTGAATAGTAGGCGTGTTCGATGGGGACATTGCAGATGTCATGGCATTGGGAATGTGGGATCAGGCAAGCTTTGTTAAAGTGCCCTCATATGTTACACCAGCGACAGGTGTGTTGTTTCTGTCTCTTCTCTACCATTCTAGCCTTGTAGAGGGAGTATTCATCCACCTTCTCTTGAGCTTCCGCTACCTTCAAGAGCTTGTTGTCATCGATGACATTTGAGTGATGATGAGGAATATATGGGTGCTGAGGCTCACGAACTTGGTAGAACTTCGCTCTGAGTTCTCCCTCCTGGTTCAGTTTATCTATCTGCTTTGCCACTTGCAATTTTGCCCTTCCCGTAATCAATCTCTGTTTGCTCCCCTCCAAGTGCTGCAAGAACTCTTTGTCCAGCGCCTGTTGCTCCTTCTGGATGTCCACCAGGGCTTTACACATTTTGTCAAACAATGCAGCGCATGAAGTGATGACCAAGAGTTGGGCATTGAGGGCGCGGAATCGCGTGACCTCTGCTGTGACCAAGGGATCGCTCACCTGATTGAGGGCCTGGGCTAGGTCTGTGTTGAAAGTCGGGTCTTGTATCAAGATATCAAGGTCGCGATTGTTGTATAACGATCCTTTGACATTGTTGGATGGGTTGAGGATAGCTGGTCGGAAGTGGACTGGTCTTCCTTTGCCTTTGGTGCCCAGTAAAAATGGCTTGCCATTACATTCTTGATATTGGAGGTAAGGTAAGGTGACAATTTGGTCCCCAATGATAATTTGGAAGGAAGGGTGCCCAGGGACATCAGCTAGACAGAACCACAGTGGTCCCAGGTAGGTCGCATCAGGTGAAAGGGGGAGGTCGAAATCCACGGTGGTCCCTCCCGACTCTTCGTTGCATAGGATTAGTTGCAGCATGCCTTCTGGAGCTTCTGGGGATGGTGTGGACTTTGGGAGTGGTGTGTCATCAGTGCTGTTACCATTTGTAACACGGCCTTGTGAGTGAGTTTGGGTTGCACCAATAAACAAAAAAGGACCATCGTCCTCGGGTTGATACAGATGGTAATTATAGGACTTGGAGTTGCTTGGGTAGGCAAGCGAGGGAAGCAATGGGGGACTAGGGAGATGGGAAGCCATTGGCGAAGGCTCACTTGCTGTTGGAGTGGTACCCATCGTTGCTCTTTTTATAGCCATTGGTTCCTCCTGGTAGAACTCTTTTATTAATTCGGGTGCGTGAATGTTAGCATGTGGTTCCCAAGAGTTGTGCGCAGGGGTGTATCCTTTCCACTGCACCAGGAATTGGAGTCTGCACCCTCGTCCGTGTCGCCTCAACCTTAGAATCTTCTCTACCTTGTATTCTGGTTCCCCTTCGACTAATTTGGGAAGAGGTTCCATGAAGTTGGCACCATGTTCTTCAGTTTCTTGATATGGCGATAATAATGCACTGTGAAACGTATTGTGTATTTTCCATGCCGGAGGGAGCTCCAATCGATAAGTAGTGGGACCCAGAACCTTGGTAACCTTGAAGGGTCCAAACCTTCTAGGCCTTAATTTTGTAGTGGGATGCGACATTCTCAGGTTTTTACCCTCAAGCCAAACCTTTTCTCCTTTGGCATATGGTTTGTGAGGTCATTTCTCCTTAGCCCAAGACTGTTGCACCCATGTCATTGATTCCTGGGCCTGTTTCCTCACTTCCAAGAGCTGTTCCTTCCATTTTTGGACTTCAGGCATTCTACTAGGTCTGTCTGGTTGATGAGAACAAGGGATATACCCCATCCATACTTCAAATGGAGTGAAATGAGTGGTATTCAAGACGTGAGAGTTGAGTTGGTACTGGACGACCGGAAGCCAATCACTCCAGTCATCTTGTCAGTAATTACCAAAAATCCTTAGCACAGTTTCCATGGTTTGATTTGTTCGTTCACTCTGCCTGTCCATCTCTGGGTGGTATGCTGAACTCATGTTCTGTTGAATTCCCAGTTGTTTACAGATTTCTCAAAATAGTTGGCTTGTAAACCAGATATCTTGATCACTGATCAATTTGCTGGGGATTCCGATAAACGGAAACACGTATTTCTTGTAGAGGTGAGCCAGCTGTTCCGTTCCCATTGTTTTGTTACATGGAATTAATATCACTGCCTTTGTTGATCCTTGGTCTGTTATGGTTAGGATAGTGTTGTTTCCTTTCGAATCTGGGAGTTTAGTGATCAGGTCCATGCTGATTACCTTGAAAGGGTCTGGGCTCTCTGGCAGAGAAATGGGATGTAATGTCGGCCGGTTTGGGTGCATGTTTATTTTGTTTTGTTGGCATATCCCACATCCTTTGACGTAGGCTTGCGTGTATTTCCTTAAACCTGGCCACCAGTAACCTTGCACAATCTGATGGTACGTTCAATTTGCTCCTGGGTGCCCTGCTTAGTGTTGCTGGCAGCTAAGCCGGACCTTTTCGAAAATTGGCGATAACAAATTAAATAAAATAGCTAAAATTATGAAAATAAAGATGTGAATGGATTAGGTCAAGAGCCGGGGGGTCACTTAAGA
>Ga0307510_10000934_pt1 | contig 30930 bp, 25 predicted proteins | sample 12_EM_MG_FD_207224 | JGI IMG/M metagenome (GOLD analysis project Ga0307510, IMG submission 207224) | Populus trichocarpa ectomycorrhiza microbial communities from riparian zone in the Pacific Northwest, United States - 12_EM | ecosystem: Host-associated > Plants > Roots > Unclassified | place... | reverse complement strand
GTTTTGAATTTCCTCTTAAAAAACAAATATTTGAGGTTTTAAAAAATGTGTTTTTGCATGGATTTCTTAAATACAACAAAAATTATTTTCTTGCACTTCTGGATTTTACAACATGTTTGTAAAACTCCAAAGGATATTGGCCAATATTTCAAAAAAAATACAAAAATCTTATTTTTTTGGGGGAAGTTATCTATTATTCACCGTTAATGTTTGGATAAAGAAATCCCAAAGGGATGAATATCCAAAATATTATTGGGAATAACTTGTTATTATTCGCTGTTAATGTTTGGATAAAGAAACCCCAAGTGGTTAATATCCAAAATATTTTTCTAGGAATAATAAGTCATCACACATCCTTGAAAGAAGCCCTGATTATAATAGAGGACATTTCAATTTTTTACTCCACGGTTTACGAGCCGTGAGAGTATGAAACACTAAGGCAAAAATATGCTTTTAAAGCGTCATAAATTCCTTAGATTTTTGTCCCTCCTCCTTGCGATTTACGAGTCGCAAACTCTTGAAATACTAAGGGAAAAATAAGCTTTTAAAGCACATGAAATCTCCTTGGATTTCTAGCTTAATAAATTTAGTTAGAATCAAATATAGAAAAACTGATGGAATTAGAAAACACCAATACCATAACAATTATAAGACAAACCAAACATCAAGCAGCTTACCTTAGGTAGGGCGTACTAGGGGTGCTAATACCTTCCCTTTACGCAACCAGTCCCTTGCTTTAGAATCTCTGAAAGACCAGTCAGGGTTCATAGTGACCATAATACTAGGTGGCGACTCTCTTATTCACAATAAAACATAAAGACCCAGAAATCAATCGAGGATTGCCGCTCCGCCGCGAGGGTGTGACAATGGTTATGTATATTTAATGAAACACAAGTCTAAATCATTTGAAAGGTTCAAAGAATTTAGAATTGAAGTTGAAAAGCAAACTAGAAAGAGCATCAAAATACTTCGATCAGATCGAAGTGGTGAATAATTGAGCCAATTATTTCAAGATTATCTAAAAGATAATGAGATTCTCTCACAATAAACACCTCTTGGAATACCATAACTTAATGGAGTTTCTAAAAAGAGAAATCATACTTTATTGGATATGGTACAATCCATGATGAGTTATATAGGCCTTTCACCTTATTTATGGGGCTATGCCCTACAAACTGTTGCTTACCTTTTAAATAAGATTCCATTAAAATCTATTAATAAGACTCCATATGAGATATACAATGGTAAAAAAGCAAACATATCATACTTAAAGATTTGGAGATGTAACGTTTATGTGAAACATATAGTTTCTAAAAAGCTATGAGCTATAATTGTAAGTTTGTAGGATATCCAAAAGAATATGTTGGATATTATTTCTACCATTTTGTTGGGCAAAAGATGTTTGTCTCAAAATATGCTTCCTTTTTAGAGAAAGAATTTATTCTTAAAATGAGTAGTGGGAGAAAAATAAAACTTAATAAAGTTAAAAACCACAAACTAACATCCAAATGGAATTAAATCCTAAAGCTATAACATTTGATGTTCACCCTGTAACTCAAGAAACACAACAACTCTGTAGATCTGGTAGGACACATCATACATCATTGACTTATCAACTTCTTGTGGAAGCTGATGATAACGAGTTACTCATACTTGATGAGCCAACAAACGATATAGAAGCAATATCTAATATTGATTCTAATAAATGGCTTGAAGTCATGATATTTGAAATGGATTCCATGTACATTAACTAGGTATGGACTTTGGTTGATCCACTTAAAGGGGTAAAACCTATTGGATGTAAATGGGTCTTTAAGAGAAAGATTGACATGAATAACAATGTATAAACATACAAAGCTAGACTACTTGCCAAGGGTTTATAGATAAAAACAAGGGGTTAACTTTAATGAAACCTTCTCATCGGTAGCTATGTTAAAATCCATAAGAATTTTGTTTGTTATAGTTGCATACCATGATTATGAGATTTGACAAATGGATGTCAAAACTGCATTCCTGAATTAGAATCTTTATAAAGATGTGTATACGACACAACCTGAAGGTTTTGAATCTAAGAAATTTACCAACAGAGTATACAAGCTACAAAAATCTATTTATGGACTTAAGCAAGCTTTAAGGAGTTAAAATATTCATTTTGATGAGATAATCATACATTTTGATTTCATAAAAATTATGGATGAGCCTTGTGTTTATAAAAACAGTTAGTGGGAGTGGAATCATTTTCTTAATATTATATGTAAATGACATATTATTGATAGGAAATGACATTTCTTTACTCTAATTAGTAAAAATATGGTTGTTCAATAATTTCTCCATGAAGGATATGGGACAAGCAGCCTATATATTGGGAATAAAGATCTATAAAGTTATATTTAGAAGGTTGTTTGGATTGTTCCAATCCACGTATATAGATAAGATGCTAAAAACGTTTATAATTGAAGAATCTAATAGAGGATACTTACCTATTTTGCAAGGAATACATCTTTTCAAATATATGTGTCTTGAGACACCGATTGAGAGAGATAGGATGGAAATGATTCCCTATACTTTGACTATATGATCCATTATGTATGCGATGTTATGTACAAGACTAGTTGTATCTTATGCTTTGAGCATAATGAGTAGATATCAATCTAATCCAGGCGAGAGTCATTAGAAGATAGTTAAAAAAGATTCTTAAGTACTTAAGAAGAACTAAGAATGTCTTTCTGGTCTATAAAGGACATGAATTAAAAGTTCATGGTTTTTTATATGTTAGTTTTCAATCAAATATTGATAACAATAAATTTCAATCAAGATATGTTTTTACTCTAAATGGTGGTGTTGTGAGTTGGAAGAGTTCCAAATAAAATACCACGACTAATTCTACAACTGAAGTTGAATACATCTTTGTGTCTGAGGCTATAAAAAAGATTGTTTAGATCAAGAAATTCATCATTAAACTAGGTATGGTTCTTAGCATTGTTGATCCAGTAGCCTTGTATTATGATAATAATGGAGCCATTGCACAAGCAAAGAAACCAAGGTCTCATTCAAGATCCAAACATGTACATAGAAGATTTCATTTGATTAGAGAAATCATTTAGAAGAAAGATGTAAAGATAGAGTGAGTACCTACTAAAAAGAATATTGCAGATCCTCTAATTAAGGCATTGTCCCAACATAAACATGATAAACATATGAAGAGATATGGTATTAGATACATGAATGATTGACTTTAGTGCAAATGAGAAATTATTAGTGAATATGCCCTGTAGCCAATCAATTGGTTACATGTAGCATTGATTTTATTCATGTAGAACATATTTATTATTAATAAAAACTTTCTTTATCTTTAATTTTTATTTATACTTGATTAATGAATCTAATGTTTAATTAATGAGTCTAAAGTAAAGATAAAATCCATGGGATAAAAACATTTTACAAAGAAAATTATAAAGTTTTTATAATTATGAGATTCATATTACATCAAAGTATTGTTTTTAAATATATCTGGTTAATGTTCTATTAAGACTAGATATTAATTAGAGTTGTTGAGACCGATACATATTATGTTTCTTTCTTTATGAAAGAAAATAGTTGCTCTCATAAATTAAGGTACGAGTGATACCTGAAACTAATATGTAGGTGTTTGTCAGATGACATGTACACTGAATTGACCCACAAGAGAATCTCATATGGAGAAATCACTTATATCTATCGAAAAACTCTCGTGATAGTTGTGTAAATAATCCTTAAACTTGATATCACAAAGTTATCTTATATAGGGAGTGTTATGTTTTGATCCTGACCACACGTTGTCTTAATCAAGGGTAATAAATGAGCAGATATTGGGTACGACATAAACTATATGAAAGTATCTGAGTAATCAAGAGAGGATTTGTCATCGTAGGTGAATTAAAAAAATATTTCATCTATTCTCAATTAGTATTGATTATGACATTCTTGGCTAATGTGGAATGAGTTTTGAGAAGAGTTTCAAAATCTTATTCAAATAATTAATGACTATAATGTTAACTAAAATGATTTAACAAAGCAGACATACTTCATGCTATAATATTTAAATTGAAATATTTTTTATGAAGGGATAATAATTACATCGAGAAGCTAATCATTAAAAGGTTAAGTCAAATCAATTATGAATTTTCTAATATTTAAGGGATTATGACAGGTTGCTAGACATTATACTTGATCTTCAAATATAAATCAATTAATTTTGAATTGATAATAGATTGAATTGTGTAATTTATTTAATCTTATTTTATTTAGGATTATGGTTTATATTTGGACCAATTTATTAGTAAACTAATGGGTCACACACATAATCATCCCATTATTTTTTATTTAGGATTATGATTTATATTTGGGCTAACTTATTATTAAACTAATGGGTCACACACATAAAAACCATTGGTCAAAAATTAAAATGGGATGATTAATCAAGTGTGACTTGACCGTGAATAAATTTTAGAAATTGATAACTAGAATGTAATTGATATAGGGAATTACAATTCTAAATATAGAAAAATCAAGTACGGATTTAATTGAATAAAATTTTATTCCTAAAATAATATATATGATATTATTTAAGGGTCAAGTTGATATTTTTTCACTTATGGAGTTTTTTTAGGTTTTCCTATAAATAGAATGTTATGCCTTTTATTTCTTATAAAGAAGAGAATGTTGAGAAAAGTACAGTACGTAAAAACCTAAAACACAAAACAAAAGAGAGTATAGCAATCACTTTCTCCTAAAAGATTTTGGTTTGCAACAACCTAGCCTTGAAGTAAATATTCAAAACTGAAAAAACATCTGATCTTCAGATAATCTTCGCATAAACCCTAAATAACTCTAGATTTGTCTAACAAGATCTTTGAGTCTCTTGAAAAACTTTAAATTTACTATTTCCACTATGTATATATATTTTAGAAAACCCACTCAAGTGAACAAGTTAATTTCTCCAAATGTCTAAAAGACTGATCCACCTCAACTAAACTTCTGCAGTTTTCAAGTATTAGTCTCCAAGGGCTAAAGAGCCCTTGGAAGTTCGGTTTTTTAGAAAATTTAGAATAGCTAAGATTGAGGATTTTCAGCTTCTCGAGAGACTGCCAATTAGCAGTGAGGAAAATAAGGGAAAAAAATAACAATGAAAAGGAAACAATTGTTTAAGAAATTTAAGTTGCATTAGGAATAATTATGTGGGGGCATGCTACATATTCAGTACCTTCAGATTTTTTATGTTACTGCACTGTATGTCAGTAACGACTAGATTGTCCCGGTGAAAATTGGGTGGTAAGGATTTCAAAGAGCATTCATGCCAAGAAAACCATATTATCTCTTTGGGGAGATGCCTGTAGCATCCAGGGAGACGAACTCCATAGATTTGGAGTAAATTCAAATATTTCATCCTTTCAAAAGATTTTTTTCTTAAAGGTTATTTAGAAACAAGTTCAACAGGAAATACATGCAAGATCACTTTGTGATTCTATCGCACAAGACTGCAGCTATGCATTTAGTTCTTACCGTATTCATTTCGAGCACTTTCCATGCTTCCTCATGAAGCCAAATTCTGCTGCGTCCTCCAGGAAGTAGGAAATACGCTTGACAAACTATCTCTCTTCTCATGTCTCGTACTAGATCATGCATCCTTAGTTCATTCTGTACGTAATGTAACTTATAAGAATCATTGATAGACACATATTCTTTGTTTCTGCCTACGAAGAAACATGCAATATCAAGGAATATATTTTTTAGTCTATCATCATCCAGTGCGTGAAAACTTATCTTAAGCGTTTCCTGGATTTGGTGATCTTGATGTTTTTCGCAGTTTTTCATTAGCACTTCTCCATGCATATTTGCTTCTTTGGTAGAAAGAAGAACCCAAAACTTCAAGAGCTAAGGGAGGCCCTCTGGAGCGAACTTAATTAAGATCGTTACTACTTGGAATTCTTTCAAGTAACTTGGAGGATTTGGTAAGTTGGAAAATAGCGCCAGTAAAGAGATTTTAATGAAACGTTCACCACTGTGGAAGAAGAAGAAGAAGGGAGAGAGAGAGATATTCCTGTAAATGTTAATTATCCATCCTTGCCTTAATTCCAGAACAGCTTGTTACAAATATAACCTAACAAACTCTCATGGCAGAGTTAACTAACATATTCTAACGAACTACCACGTGGCATGATACTGTCTCTTGTAACTAAACAAATAAAACAATGTGTTTCCTTGACTCTAATACTAACTTAAACTCTGCATTTCACATCACCCCACTTAAAATTGTCAACGGTCATCTTATTCAAATACAATGAGCCCTAATTCCCAATTCTTCTTTCATCTCGTTAATGTTGAACTGCAACAATGTCCCCTCCATAACAGTGCCCTTGTCCTCAAGGGGAAATTCAGGGGACCTGAAGACAAAGTCGTTTATAAACTCTCATGTAGTTTCAGATGGCGACAGACCCTTCCAGATGACTAATATATGAGTAGCAACTCAATTATAGAGTTTGACCATTCTTTTGTCTATCACTGCTTGTGGTTAAAGGATTGCCTCTTTCGTCATAACAACTCCTCAGACACCTTTTTATTTCCATGATGTAGCTTAGGTTGAGAAACATGATGAATTGAGGCAGAGGAGGGAAAACTCAACTTGTAAGCCACTGCCCCAATTCGTTCAATAACCTTATATGGTCCATATAACTAAGCAGATGGCTTGTGTGAAACCCTCCTATAAGGCATTGATTTCTGTCTGTACGGTTGTAACTTAATTTGTTGAGCTTTCCGAAAACTCTTTTTTAGTAGATCAAACATGTCTTCCTTCTTAGTAATTTATCCACTGCTTCAACATTGCAATCCTCATGGAGATAAGGAATATGTAGGGGGTGGTGCCTGACTGTATAGAAGTGTGGTAGCTAGTATTATACTACCATTTTGCTAGGCGTAATCACCTTAACAGCTGACTTGGATTGCTTCCAGCCATGCATCTCAAATAGTTTTCTAAACAATTGTTAATAGCTTCGGTTCGTCCATCAATTTGTGGATGGTAGGTTATAGAATAGTGCAATTAAACTCCTTGATAGACAAAGATGTTCTTTCAAAACTAACTTAGGAACACAGTGTCTCTATAACTTAATTACTATTGTTGTAGGGAGACCATGTAGTTTGTAAACATGATCCATAAATGCAATAGACATTGTAGTGATACAATATGGGTGGGAAAGAGCCATAAAATGAGAGTACTTGCTGAATTTGTCCACAGTTATAAAAATAACCTCTTTACCATTAGATCTTGGTAAATCTTCTATGAAATCTATAATGATATTTGAGAAAGGAGCTTAAAGGATGGGCAATGGTTGTATTAAACCAGGTGGTAATACATTTTCTGATTTGTTCTTCTAGAAAACCGAGCATTCTCTCACATATTATCTTACTTATCTTTGCAATCATTTCAGTATAATAAATCTCTCACCTTTTTAGTATTTATAGTAATACCAAAATATCCTCCTTTGCAATATATATCATGATACATTGAAATGAGCTTTTTTTACAAATCAGGATCATTACCCAAAATATTTTTTCATTTCTTGTTCAGATGAATGTTCACCCATTTATAATAAGGGTGAGAAGTAGGATTCTTTTGTATATCTCTTATGATGCTATGTACAACTTCATCTTATTCCCAGGATTTTTGTGTTTCCTCCATGATGCTGGTAGAAACATTAGACACCACCATAACAGATATTTCATAACTAGCAGTCCTTGATTAATCATTTGCTGCTACATTCTCCATTCCCTTTCAATATTCAATTTCATAATCAAAACACAACAATTTAGCCAACCATAGGTTTTGAGAAGGGTATGATGTCTTCTATTATAACAGATATTTGAGACTAATATGGTTAGTATGAATTTTGAACTTCCTGCCTCACAAATAGTGTCTCCACTTGACTACTGCATTTAGAATAGCCAGCATTTCCCTTTTATAAATGGATAAATCATGTTGTCTTTACCCCTAATGACTTGCTAATATAGGACAAGGGATGACCTTCTTGTATTAATACAACACTAATTCCTACTTTAGAAGTGTTTGTCTCAATTATAAATTGCTTGTTGAAGTCTAGTAAAGCAAGAACAAAAGGTCTGGTCATGGTTTTTCAACAAATTAAAACCATCTTCTGCTTCTAAATTCCATTCATAACTATCTTTCCTTAGAAATTAAGTCAAAGGTTTGCAAATAGACTCATACCCTTAAACAAACTTTTTGTGGTAACCAGTAAGACCCAAGAAACCATGCAATTGCTTGGCAATCTTTGGTTTTGGCCAATCTAACACTACTTTGATCTTTTGTGTATTTATAAAAACCCATTGTCTAGTAATAATATGCCTCAGGTCACTATTTATCACTGCTAAATATTCATCTACTTTTTTTGGCCACCAATTCATATGTTCTTAGAAATTTAAACATTGTTCTTAGGTGTTCCAAGTGTTCAACCCTTGAGTGATTGTAAATCAATATGTCATCAAAGAAAAAAACACAAACTTTTTAAGATGAGATCTAGAGAAGTCATTCATCAAAATTTATAATGTAGCTAGGGTATTGGTCAACCTAAAAAGCATGACAAAGAACTCATAATGACCATTATAAGTTCTGAAGGTTGTCTTCAATACATCTTCTGAAGCCATTTTTATATGGTGGTAGCCAGACCTGAGATCAATCATGGAGAACAATTAAGCTCCTGTCGATTCCTCCACTAGTTCATCAATCAAGGGTATTAGGAGTTTATCCTTAATTATCAGTTTGTTGAGAGCTCTGTAATGCACATATAGTCTTTATAGTGGTAGCCAGACTGAGATCAATCATGGAGAACAACTAAGCTCCTGCCGATTCCTCCACTAGTTCATCAATCAAGGGTATTAAGAGTTTATCCTTGATTATTAGTTTGTTGAGAGCTCTGTAATGCACATATAGTCTTTATGAATTGTCTTTATTCTTAATTAGGACAACAGAAGATGCAAAAGGGCTAATACTAGGCTGGATTATCCTAGACTCCATCATCTTAGTAATCATTTTTTCCACAATGTCCTTTTGTAATCCATAATACCTATAGGGTCTTGAATTGATAGGTTGGGCTCCTTTTTAAAGAGGTATAACATGGTTATGTATCCTTAGAGGTGGTAACCCTTATGGTTCCCTGAACATATCCTTGTAACATTTAAGTAGGTTATCCAAGGCAGGGTCTCCTATTGTCTAAGGTGTTAAGGTGGTGGTCATCACTTGCAAGTCAATCTTAACACCATCAATAAGTCTTAAGCTACATAGACTAATATCAGATAATTATAAGTGACTTTTCAACAAAGAATTGAACTATCCAAATTCCACAGATTGTACTTGGCTAGGATTATTCCCTTGTAGTTACACTTTTTGACCTTGTCAAGTAAAAATACATCTATAATTAGTTAGATATTATATCACCTAATGTGGATAACCATTGTACCCCTAACACCATATCACAATTGCTTAGTTCTACCATAAATACATCAGCTTCAAAACGCACACCATGCATCCTCCATTTAAAATTCTTGCATATTATTATGCAAGTTATGGTCCCTCAAATGGTTGCTTTAACTAATAAAGTTTTAATAGTTACAAGATTACATTGTAATTTATTAGCAGTTTTTTAGTTAATGAAGTTGTGTGTACTCCTAAAATCAATCATGATAAATATAGGATGTTTGTTTTCCTTATATGTGACCCTTAGAGTATGAAAACCAGTAGTTTTTTTTTTAAGCATTGATGGATAAATAAGGAGTAACAACTTCAGCATTCAACTCCATTTTTTTATTTTCACCTTTATCAATATCTTATTCATCATCAATAAAGCAAATGGAATATAGTCTTTTGTTTCTGTATTTATAACCAATGACAAACCTTTCATCACACTAGAAACATAGGCTTTTTTCCCTCCTATCTTTCAATTCTTTATTTTTTATTGGCCTAATAGGTTTCACAAATGGTTTGGTGGTGTAGTTTTGGTTAGGAGTAGGTAGTATGCCATTTTATGGATGTTTTGGAGTGTTGTATATCAATGTTGAAGGGTTTCTATAATTGGATTGAGAGGGGTTCATTTTAGTGTGGCTGAGTTGATTTTGGGAATGGATAGAGACTTTTGAAGAGTTTTGGTGGCCACGTCTATATAAAAGAGTATTTTCTTGTATTTGGATAATTTAGAAGCTTGTTTTAGGGTTTTTGGTTCAAATATTTACTAGGTTTTTTATCTCAACTTTCAGCCCTCTTATAAAGAGTACTAGTGCTTATTTCTCATAAATTTCAACCCTGATCCAGAGTATATCAGAATCTTGTATGTAAGACTTCAGACTTCCCACTTGTCTCATATCTATTAGCTTCTCCAACGGTTCCTTCTGACCTCTAAACCTAACACACAGTGCCTCCACATAGTCATTCTAAGTTATTTCCTGGTTACTATTACTTCTCATTAGATTTTGGTGTCGGTACAAAGCCATACATCCAGGTTATATGAAGCCAATTTCAGTTTCTCAAACTCTTCTATCTCTTCCACCTCAAAATATTTACTACATTTATAAAGCCATATATGTATATCTTCTCCTTCAAAACTTGGGAAATCTCGTCTAGGCTTGTGTAACTTGTGGTGACTATATCTATCATCACATGTCAAACAAGTTTTGGCACTAAAATGGCCATCATAAGGAACTTATTTGTCTTTGATAGTGTTGGATGAATCTATAGGTTATTGTAAAGTTTGTAAAATAGAGGTTTGCTAGTAAGATAACCCACTGATAAGGTTCCTTAACTCTGTGAATCCAGCTTCGTGTGATGATTTGATGTCTTCTTGTTTTTTATTGTAAGATTATAGGAGCTACATTAATAGCTCATGTTTCTGTACTTGCTTTTTTTTAATAGATTCAAAAGATATTGATGCAGCTACTATAATCTTACAATAAAAAGAATCCTTCATTCTCTTGATGTCTTGGAATCTAGTGTTAGGCGTCATTAATCGAGTATGAAAAGTGAAGGCTCCGATACCACTTGGAACGAACTTAATTAAGATTGTTCCTAATTGGAGGATTTGGTAAGTTAGAAAATAGTGCTAGTAAATATATTTTAGTGAAACAATCACCACTGTGGAAGAAAAAGAAAAAGAAAAAAAGGAAGAAGAGAGGGGGGGGAGAGAGAGAGAGAGAGATTCCTGTAAATGTTAGTTATTTGTCCATGCCTTTATTCCATAATAGTTTGTTACAAATATAGCCAAAACTGACAAACAAACTCTTAGCCAAGGTTAACTAATACTAATATTAACTTAAACTATGTGTTTCATATTACCCCACTTAAAATTTCCAGCGGTCATCTTATTCAAATACCATCAACCTTAATTCCTAATTCTTCTTTCATCTCAGAAATGTTGAACTGCAACACCCTTCAACATACTTTAATACATCATTAAAAAGCTTTGCATAATCTTCCGGTGGATGGGTCATCCCAAAGGCACAATAATTAAAAAGTTGAAGGGACTTATCTTGTGTCAACAGTTTAGCCTCATATTTTACATGCACTGCAAATCGAGTAAGCAAATGCTCATTTCTAAATGTAACCATTATTACACTTTCAGGACCTAACCTATTGTCTCCCACCAATGCGTGAACTTGATCCTCGTGATCCATATCATCAAGAACAACAAGAACTTTTTTTGTAACAAATCCATTTTTTGATGAAAATCATTTCCTTAACTACACTAGTGATGACCCTATTTTTTTCAAAGTGTCACAAAGCAATCATTTTTGTAACTGAACCAAACCATCGGGGTTTTTTGAATGCTCTTTGATATGAGAAAAAAAGTTATTTCCCTCAAATTCACGAGAGAGCCAATTAAATACAACTTTTCCTAAACTTGTCTTACTTATTCACCCATTCCCTGTATGCCCACAATGCGACTATAATCTATAACGATTCTTACTTTGGCAATAATATTATCAAAACGAGAATCAATAACCATAAGGTGTGTAGAAACATCTAGACATTTAGGACCTAGTTTAGCCCACACGTCTTCCATAACATTTTGGATAAATTTTGATTCGTGTCTATCATATAAAAGAGAAAAAAAATAAAAAAAAGTTTATCGCTCTTATTAAATATTGGGAATCAAAGCTAACAAGTAATTAAGTATTGTCTAGGGATAGATTATATCAGGCTTGGATTGGTAAAAAAAACTTGTTATTAAAAGAAAAGACATATCAATTTGCTATAGTATTGAGATCCTACCTAAAGAGAGATGAAGCCTTTCTTAAAGCTTTTCTCCACCTGTTGACCTTCTTCATTTCCTCATTAAAGAATTCTTTATGCTTTCAAAGAGCTTCTGCGAAACTCCTTTTGAAAGATTGGTTGAACAGTAAAGGGAGGGTTAAAGTTAGTGGTTATTTATTCTATTGCAATTAATAATAAGGCATGTGAAGACATTAGTGAAGAGAAGATGTAATAGATCTATGAAGGATCTGCCTCTAAAGGAGAAGATCAAACTTCTCTAGTTTTCATTTTCTCTTTCTCTCATTCAATCGTTTCCTTTAAGAGAAATAGTCATTGTTTTAGAAATTACTAAAAGAAAAGGGGGAGAAACGTGTACGATCAGGAGGTAACCTTGGTCTCGTAAATCTCTATCAACGATGGCAATTTCATATACCATGACAATTGTCATGGGGATCAGCTAATTAGAAAGTTGGAAACATTGTTGTATAAGGAAAAACAAGAATCTTCAACTAAAATCCAAAAACAACAGTGTATACAAATAAGGCATGGTCTTCTTTTAATAAGTCCACAATCTCTTCTTCTGGAAAATTTGTTTTCAGTTTCAATTTGAATTTTGAATTTAGTTTATAAACTCTATAAATTATATAGAAGATAGCCTAGGAAATAATGGAATTTCTTAGATATTGGACATAGTCTTTGGGAAGCCTGGCCACCTCAAATTGGTCACCAAACTATTTATTTCCATTTCAATTTAATCTTTATAATCAAAATCTCTTTCCAATTAAAATCTTCAATGCCTTTAATTGTACCATTACAAACTTCCATTATTCTTACAATTAAATGCAAGCATTCAATTGCCTATTATTTATTACAAATGGTATCAGAGCCTAGTGATCTATAGTGAAAGGTATATGAATGTCTCAATTACTTGAAGTTGTAGCTAGTATGAATCTCCAGCAAGAAGAGCAGCAGTAACAATAACAGTCCCAACAAAAAGTGTTAAAAGATTTAGTTCATCAGTTGCAAAAAATTTCGAACAAAATGGATAATTTTGCCAAAGTTAAAGGAAAGAGACCAATGGAGTCCCCTTCAAACACCCTAATTACATTAGTGAATGTTCCCAATCATTAGGAGTTTGAACCACAGCCATAAGGAGATCAATAGTTGCAGCAAAGGCCAATGGAATTCAATTTCCCTCAATTTAGTGGAGAAGATCTTAAAGAATAGATTTATAAGGCAACCTATTATTTTAATTATCACAACACTGATCTAAGACACTAGTCATTTATGACTAGTTTTCATATGGAGGGCAAGGCAATTATCTATTTCTAAGAGATGGAGGAGTCTAGGATAATGACTAGTTGGGAATCGTTTAGTAAGGCACTACAAATCAGGTTTGAGACCTCATTTTATGATGATTTGATGAAGGCTTTGGTTAATTTTAGGTCCTCTCAAATAGGGTTCATGTGCTTTCAGATTCTTATTGATTAAGTTGCTTTCTTAATTGGCTTAACGATGAAATTAAAATGGTCAGGATGCTTAACCCATCTAATTTGGTGGCAGCTTATGGTTTGGCATGAATGCACAAACAAAATCTCACAGTAATGAGGCAATAATGGTGAACCATTCCTATAGGACTAGTAACAAGCCTAATACAAAAATAGTACTAAGGTTAGGCCCAATATAGTTTAGTTAGTGCTTAAGTTGAATCCAGCCCAAATCAAGGATAAAAACGATAATGAACTTTTTTAAAAATGCAATAATATATGGAGTTCGGGTCATAAGTATGGAGGGCCTAAATTGTTCTTGATAGAGGAATATGATGAGACTAAAGGAGATGGAAATTTTTTTTATCAATAGGGGATCTTATTGATTTGGGAGATTCATATGAGTTTAATAGAGAGGTGGGAATTTCTCTACACGTTGTGATTAGAAGTCTTAATCCTAGAACAATAAGGATTCAAATAAGAATTAACAACCAATTATTATTGGCCTTTATAGATACTACAAGTTCCCATGACTTTATACATTCAAAAGTTGCAAAGAGGTTAGAATTGGACATCTCAACCCACTAGCAAGTTGGGGTCAAAATTACAGATGGTACAAGGATCACCAATAAAGGGTGCTACCTAGATTTTAAGTTCTTAATTTAAGAGAACCAGTTCCAGATCAAAGCCCATGTCCTAAAGATGGGGGTGTGACAAGGTTTTTGGAAATACATTAGTTGAAAGGTTTAAGCCCTATTCCATAGGATTTTGCAACTCTAACAATGAAATTCCACGTTAGAGGAAATAAGTTATTGGTTAAAGATATTGGGGTTCAAGATTCTGAGGTAAACTATGGACTAAGATTTCTAAAAAAGCGTAAAAGAACAGTTGAGGGATTGATTTTATAGATATGAAGCATAGATTCAAAAAATTTAGTCAATTAAGGGATTTTTGAATTTGTTCAAAGGTTACTTGAAGAGTTTAGAGTTGTATTCCAGGAACCTAAAGGGCTACCTCATAAAAGGTTTCATAACCATCCAATTGCAATTATAAAGGGCACTTCACCAATTAGTGTAAGGCTATACAGGTATCCTTATTACTAAATAGATGAAAAGGAGAAGATTGTCAAATAGTTACTATAACTAGGTACCATTAGATCTGGTCAAAGTCTTTTCTCACTGGGTTTATTAGTAAGAAAAGTTGATGGATCATAGAAGATGTGTGTTGATTATATAGCTTTAAACAAAGAAACAATTAAAGATAAGTTTACAGTTCATGTGGTTGAAGAACTCCTAGATAAGCTATGTAGGTTAGAATTTTTCTAAAAACTAGACCTAAGATCTAGATTCCACCAGATTATAATGAAGACTGAAAACATCCACAAGACTACCTTCAAGACCCATGAAGGACATTATAAGTGTTGTGATGTCGCGGTCACACAAATTAATTACCCTAGCTTAAATAAATAAAATAGTATAGAGCAAGTAAGGGGTCGATCCCACAAGGAAGATCTAGTTAGGTTCTTTATGCTAAATGATTAAAAAAAAATAAGGGGGGTTTGAGATTATCTAAGTTATACTAAATGAGTAAACATCCACCAACAGAAATCAAAACTGATTATTGAAACGATATGTCAATTTATATTTTGAATATTTATCTTTACTTAATATTAGTCAGTTAACTGTTCCACAGTATAACTAACCCTAACCATTTAACAACCACGACGTCCGCGCTAGTAATTTAATTTAATGACAGCCTTAAAAACTAGATAGGTTGATAAATCTAGACAACATAACTTTTTGTAATCTATGATCGATTTAATTGAATGTTTTCCCTAAGATTAACAACATAGATCTTCCATAATTATTAAACTTAGTCTCTTCGCAAGTTAAATATCTCATCTCCGGTTTTGATAGCAAACTTAGCAATAGATTGGTTAGAATATAACTTAGAGTCCGCTCTAACAATGAAACTAAATAATCATAGCAAATAAGTATAGGAAAAAATTCATGCTCATCATATAAATTGAAAAGAAAAGATAAAATAAATCTCACAGGTTTTTTAAATCCAAAGGCTTCTGTATCCTTTCAACCAAGAAAAATAACTTAGTCTTGCATGACTATCAAACAAATAAGGAAGAAAAAAGATGAAAACATAATTTTGGGTGTAAAAAAGAAGAAGATAGTTTTTTCATCTTTTTAGCCGCCACCTTCTTCACCTCTCTCTCTTTTCTTTTTATCAGATAAAAAAACCTAATATTCACCTTTCTACTAGTTCATTTTTATTAGGAAAGAAAAAAAAGAGTCATTTCCAAATCTATATTTAATTGGTACAATAACTATTTTCCTATAAAGAAGAAAAAATAGTCTTGCATGAAATCTTCAAGCTTTGACTTTGAATTAGTGAAGTTAATTTGCCCGTGTAAATACCTTTTCCATATAAAGAAAAAATGTTCATGTCAGTTTGGATGCTTGAGAAGAAAGGTGGACTTGTTTCTTTACAAAACATGTCTGCTGGTAGAATTTATGGGTTGTCTTAGAAAAATCATATCTCTCTCATATGAGCTCTTGTTCTGCTGCAATTTGATAAGTTGATAGGAATTTGAGTCAGAAATCCAGCAAAATTGAGTTTGCAACAAACAGACTTCTTTAGCTCAATATATTCAAGTTGAAATGGTCGAAGGTCAAAACTGACAGAATACGAGATTTTTCTTTGAAGGTTGCGATTTCCATGCTCTTTCTTGTTTTATTTTTCTTGCCATTTATGGATAGAAAAGTATGAATGTTAGTTTCTAATGTCACTAGATGTCGTATCCAGAAGGTTTGAAGAAAAAAAGGAGAATTATAGACCATTACAACTCCTTTAGTTAGTTGGATTAGGAGCTAAAAAATAGTTATTCCAAAGAGAAGAAAATTCAACGAGTGTTTCAATAGATTGAAGAGGATACAGTTGGTTCCCATAGGTACCATTTTAAAGGTGGACTTTTATTATACAAAGAAAGAATGTTTTTAAGTAAGGAATTTCCCCTCAAGTCCTCTGTCATGCAATAAAAGAACCTTACAACAAGCAAAGGGAGATTAATTTTTTTTTTTACAGGGATGAATGTTGATATAAATAAGTACACCAAGCATTGTGACATTCATCAAAGAGCTAAACTAGATAACACTAGCCTACTACAACCTTTACCTATGAATTTTATAGAAGGCTTACCTAAATCTAATCATTATTTTGTAATTTTAGTGGTTATTTATAAGTTGTCTAAGTATGCCTGTTTTATTCCTATAACATACCCATACAGTGCCATTAAAATAGCCCACTTATTCTCATAATTTGTCATGAAGCCATATGGACTGCTAAAAATATTATCACTGAGAGGGGCCCCACATTTACTAGTAAATTTGAGGATAAGTTATTTAGGGTTTAATGAATCCAACTGCACTTATCTTCAACTTACCACCCTTAAACTGTAATTAACAAAACCCTAAGAGGTTATCTGTGATATTTAACAGGTGAAAACCTAAAGAATGGTCTAAATGGCTCACAATGGCGGCCAAGTGATGGTATTACATCAATTAATTACCACGCATCACTAAAATCTACTCCATCTAAGACGTTTATGGTTATACTCCACCAGGACTAATAAACTACATTCCAGGAATTACAAATAATGAAGCAGTGGATACACATTTGAAAGAGAGATTAGAAATAATTCAAGGAAAATCTACAAAAGGCACAATCAAGATAGAAACTTTAGGCTACTAGAAAAAGAAAGGAGGAAAACTTACAAGAGAGAGTTTGGGTCTATTTCAAGCTCCAATCATACCAACAATTGGGTTTGCATCAGAGAAGGAATCAAAAGTTAGCATTCAGTTATTATGGTCCATTTTATATTCAATCAAAGTTGGGTCAAGTAGGAGTTGTTTGAAGAGACATGAATCCATCCCACTTTCCACATATCATTGTCGAAATAGATGATTGGTTCGGAGGAACATCTAGAACCCAAGTTGCCTCTTTTTGGCTTGGAAGGAAAACTCAACCCAAAACCTATTGAAGTCTTAGGAAGCAGGGAATGGAGATCTAAACGAAAGACTAAGAAATAAATTTTGGTTAGGTGGGAAGGTCAATATCAACGCCATATTTGCACACCATATCTGCACATTTTATATATAACTCATTGTCCAGTTATTAGAAACTTATGTTTAGGCTTTATTCTCGGTTAGCAATTGTTTAGGCTTTATTCTTGGATCGTGTCTCATTTCCTTGTATTATATACCAGTTGTAAAGCATGAATAATATACAGAACAGAATAGAAATCTTTGAGTTCTACATGGTATCAGAGCAATTCTCTACATATGTTCTTCATTCTGCTGCATATCTCTATATACATTCTTCATTCTTTATATACGTTCTTCATCATCTTCAAATCTTCTTCTTGTAGCCATGTCTAATATCACACCTTAGAAAGTTTCCTCTTTAACATCTTCGTCAATTCCTGATGTATCATCTCCATATTTTCTTCATTCTGTTGATTACCCAGGTTCCATCCTAGTCTCCATTCTTATTAATGGTGACAATTACCCTACCTGGAAGCGAGCCATGAAAATGGCATTGAATGCTAAAAACAAACTGAGTTTTGATAATGGTACTCTCTCTAAACCAACATCTTCCATAGCAGAAATTCAATTATGGGAACGCTGTAGCGACATGGTTTTATCATGGATTCTCAACTTCATTGATAAATCCATTATTAATAGTCTAATTTATCATGACTGTCCTCGTGATGTATGGCTTGATCTTGAAGATCGTTTCTCTCAAAGCAACAATCCTAGGATTTTCAAATTGAAGCGTGACGTTGCTACCCTCATCCAAGGCTATATGACCATTCCTGCATATTTCACTACACTCAAAGGTTACTAGGATGAGCTTGCAATGCTCACTCCTGCACCAAAATGCACTTGTGGCGTCTTAAAATAATTAACTCATATGCAAGATATTGAGTGGGTTTTTCAGTTCTTGATGGGATTACATGATTCTTATGCTCCAATTCGTAACCAGATTTTGGCTATGGATTCTTGACCTCCTGTCACCAAAGTATATTCAATTCTGCATCAAGAAGAGAAACAACGTCCCCTGCATATCTCTAGTATTCCAACAGAATTTGCTGCCATGGTAGGTCCTCGTCTTCTCGCACATCGTTCTGATAATAAGGGAAGAGGACGTGGTCGTCCAAAATGCGACTACTGTGATCGTGATGGTCACTAGAAATCCAACCGTTACAAGCTGCATGGTTACCCCAAAAACAAGCCTTAATACCGTGAAACATCTAATGGACATGTTGGCTCATCAATGGCAGTGAATAATGCCATCAGTTCTTCAACCTCTTCTGAGATTAATATCCCTGACCTCACCAGTGACCAATGCTCTCGCCTCTTGGATCTTCTATCACCAGTGAATAATTTGGTTTTGAACACCAACTTTGCCAACTTTGCTGGTAATCTTGCTTTTTGCAATTCTGCTTCTTTTTCTAATCATGAATGGATTATTGATCAAGGTGCCTCAGATCATATAACTTCGAATTTGTCATCCCTTAATAATGTTCAATCTCTTCATCAACCATGTCCCATTAAACTTCTAAATGGTGATGTTGTTTATATAACTCATACTGGTAAATTACATATTTCACCTGATATCTCCCTTTCTAATGTTCTATATGTACCTTCTTTTAAATTTAATTTACTGTCCATTAGCAAACTCACCACAACTCTCAATTATGTTGCCATATTTTTTTTCTATCTTTTGTGTTTTTCAGGACCTATCAACGAGGAAGCTGATTGGAATGGGTGAAGTATAAGATGGACTTTATCACTACAAGCCTTTCTCTGCCTCTGCCTTCCACTCTCAAAACATCCTTGACTCCATTATTTGGCATCAGCGACTTGGTCATCCTTCTACTTCATGTATTCCAAAAACTTTACATGTTTCTAATCAACATTTGGCTTGTGATATATGTGCTAGAGCAAAACACACTCGTTTACCTTTTTCTTTGAATACAAATAAAGCACATTTTGTTTCAATCGAATTTATTGTGATATATGGGGTGGTTATCCTACTGCATCACATTTAGGAGCACATTATTTTTTAACAATCATGGATGATTTCTCACGTACAACATGGGTCTATCTCATGCACATGAAATCTGATACTTTTACTTGCCTTACAAATTTTTTTGACATGGTTAAAACTCAATTTAATTGCATTATTCGCCATGTGCGCACTGATAATGGTCAAGAATTTATGTCCAATAAACTCCAAACTTTTTTTCATGATCATGGTATTCTTCACGAACGCATATGTGTGGATACACCTCAATAAAATGGTGTTGTCGAACAGAAACATCGCCATCTACTTAATGTGGCCCGATGTTTATGTTTTCAAGCTAATCTTCCCATCTCATTCTGGGGAGAATGTATTCTCACAACTACTTATTTAATTAACCAAACTCCTTCCTCTAGCCTGAAACATAAGTCCCCTTACGAGCTCCTCTTCAAAAAACCACCATCGTATACATATTTATGAGTGTTTGGTTGCTTATGCTATGCCCAAACGCCTCGTCAACATCAAGATAAATTCTCTCCTCGTGCTTCACGTTATGTTTTCTTATGTTATCCTGCCAACCATAAAGCTTATCGTGTATATGATCTAGAAAATCACAAGATCTTAATCTCCCGTGACGTTACTTTTGAAGAACATAATTTTCCTTACCACCTCATACCTCCAACTCCTGCAACTGCTCCAGTCCTTTCGTTTCCAATTCCTGATATTCTCTCCTCGTCTAGTTTACCGACATCATCACCTTCCTCTTCCATCCTTCCTCCCTTACCACTCACATCACCATCTCCTCCTTCCTTACCACCTCAAGATCCCATTTCACGACCAAAACGAGCTCCTACACGTCCACCTTACCTCAATGATTATATCTGCTCTCCTCTTCCCAAGTCCCTCAAGGCTTCTCCAGTTCCACGATCTTCCTTAGGTATCGCTCATTTTCTCTCTTCTTTTTTATCTTATCATCATCTAGCTTTCCTTTCTACATTATCTCAACATCCCGACCCCACCTCATATTCTCAAGTTGTGCGCCATCCTCATTGACACAATGCCATGGCAGCTGAAATTCAAGCCTTAAAAGCAAACCATACTTGGATTCTTCAACCTCTTCCACCTGGCAAACTCATTGGCTGTAAATGGGTGTTCAAAACCAAATTTTGGGCTGATGGATCCATAGAGCGCCACAAAGCTCGCTTAATGGCTAAGGGATATACTCGGATAGAAGGTTTGGATTATCATGACACTTTTGCTTCTGTTGCTAAACTCATTACTGTTAGATGCATTCTTGCAGTTGCTGCAGCTCGTCAAAGGCATCTTTTCCAGTTGGACGTTAACAATGCCTTCTTACACGACAATCTTGATGAGGAAGTTTATGTCTCCTCCACCAGGTTATTCCACACCAACAGCAACTCCTGTTTGTCGTCTTCAGAAATCCATATATGGCCTCAAGCAAGCATCTCGCAATTGGTTCTTTAAATTATGCTTTATTCTACTTGTTGCGGGTTTCACCCAATCTCAGGCTGATCATTCACTCTTCAAACTCTATCAGGGTCAGTCTTCCACTTTCATATTGGTTTATGTTGATGACATTCTTATACCAGGTAATGATCTCTATGCCATTAACAACTTTAAGACCATGCTCGCTCATCACTTTCACATCAAGGATCTTGGCAAATTAAAATACTTTCTCGGACTCGAGGTTGCTCATCCTCCCACTGGTATATTCCTGAATCAATGCAAATATGCTCTTGACATCCTTGCTGACAGTGGCCATCTTGGTACTCGTCCCACTACTTTTCCCATGGAACAAAATCTAAAGCTTAATAATGTTGATGGTGATCTCCTTCCTGATCCAAGCTCTTTTTGATGACTCGTTGGGCGTCTCATCTACCTCACCATCACCCGTCCTGACATCGTGTTTCCAGTCAACATTCTGAGCCAATTTATGCATTAGCTGCGATAGCCACATTATGATGTTGTTGTCCGCGTTCTTCGTTATATTAAATTCACTCCAGGCCAGGGCTTATTCTTTCCTACTTCCAGCAATCTTCAAGTCTCAGCTTACTCTGATTCAGACTGGACTAGTTGTCCACTCACTCGCAAATCCACCACAAGTTTTTTCATTCAACTTGGCACCAGTCCTATTTATTGGCTCACTAAGAAGCAACAGACTGTCTCTCGCTCTTTTGCTGAAGTTGAGTATCGGGCTCTTACTTCCACTACTTGTGAACTCACATGGCTTAAAACACTCCTTCATGATCTCAACGTTCACCATTCCAAACTCATGCTCTTATACTGTGACAACCAGGCGACTCTTCACATTGCTCAGAACCCTGTTTTCCACTAGCGTAAAAAACATATAGAAATTGACTATCATGTTGTTCGTAAGAAGTTACAATCTGGCCTTATCACCACCAAACACATAACAACCTCCAATCAGCTTGCAGATATCTTCACCAAAGCTTTAGGACGAGAACACTTCCAAGCATTATCACGCAAGTTGGGCATTACAGATCTCCATGCTCCAACTTGAGGGAGAGTATCAACGTCATATCTGCACATCATATCTGCACATTCTATATATAACTCATTGTCCAATTATTAGAAACTTATGTTTAGACTTTATTCTTGGATCGTGTCTTATTTCCTTGTATTATATACCAGTTGTAAAGCATGAATAATATACATAACAGAATAGAAATCTCTGAATTCTACATAAGGTCAAGGACAAGAGGATGCAATGTGGGTGGAGGAATCGAGGCTTAAGAAGGCTTACCCTCACCTTGAGGGCAAGGTGTTTTAAAGAAGGGGGAAATTATAATAGATCCATAGTGGATCTGCCTCTAAAGGAGAAGATCAAACTTTTCTAGTTTTCATTCTCTCTCGTTCAATCTTTTTCTTTTGCAGGTTAATGGTCATTGTTTTAGAAATTGCCTTATGACAAAAGGGAGCAACGTGTACGACCATGACTGCTTGCCACACGGGTCAGTCAACTTGGAAAGTTGGGAACGTTGCTGTATAGGCAAAACGTCAGTATATAGAAGGAAAACTTGGTCTTCTTTTAACAAGTCCACAATCTCACCTCCTGGAAGATCTGTTTTTAGTTTCAATTACTTAAAGAGATTACCTGTGTTGAAGAGCAACCAATATTGGGATATTGAATTTGAACTCCTTAATTCGCCTGTTAAATAGAGACTAAAGACCAAAGAGAGGAGCCCTGAACAAGCTCTCTGTTCCTATGGAAACTTCCTCCCTTGCCATCGTTATTTCTATAATCTAATGGAGGCAGCCTGAAGAAAATACAAATATTCAATTGTATTTTGAATTAATTTTTGTAGAACAATATTAAATAGTTCATTTAATTTGTTTCGCTTAACAGATCATTCGAGATAAGTCCAATAAATGACACTTGATTTTCGGGTGAAATATTAAAGAAATTTTCAGATTTTGAATTAACTGAACAGGTTCAAGAAGATATTAGGATGCACCTTAAAAGGGGCTACAAACCCAAAGAAATTTTAGAACTTTATCTTAAGAACAAATGGAAGCTAAACTTCATATGCGCAAGTCTGAGAATCATGAAATGGATGGCATGAGGCTGTTGAGACTAGTTGCTCTCTGGTTCGCTAGTTGTCTGAGACTCTCAGAAGTTGTCAATGGCCACTTGCTTTTGACATTAAGATGTAAATTACCAAAAAAAGAAAAATACAAATTAATAAGGGTACACTACTACTCCTAGAGAAAATAACAAAAATATTTAAATACAAAGCATAAAACAATGAATAGAGAAAGAACTGCCTTAACAAGGTAAACCATGCCATTTACAAAAATTGAGGCTAGTGTCGATACAAGATTGTCAAATGTTTAGAGGGAATGGACAAAAAAAATACTCTCCCGTCCATGTTCTCTTGATGGCCACTGCCCCTGTCCCTGTCATTACTCCTACCTCACTCATCGCCCCAAGATTCCGACCAACAAAATAATGAATTGCCGATAACATAGTAAAAATCTCTTACTCTCACATATCCCACATTCCGACCTTAAAATATTTGTATAGGAGCTAAGCTAAACTCGACCAGAGATTGAGCCTTTGAATATAATCGTAAAACTGTGTCAGTCTTCTTTCCACCTGTTAACATAATTGAGAAAAGCATTAGCAGGATTCTCTCTTGGTAGAGCACGGACACGTGTAGATCTCCTATGCACAGCTTCCTCCAATGCAATTTTGGTAGCCAAATCTTTTGACCTCTTCTGGAGTTCCAAGCTGGTAACAAGATTGAAGAAAAGTTTATAGGTTAGGCACAAATGAAGAAAGAAAAAAATTGCATGGCAGTGCTGTTAGCAAGCTAATTTCTTCAACATTAAAGAACAAAAAGTCCTAAGCCTTACACAACATTGGCAGAAAGGGTCTAAAAAGCTATTTCATTCCATGGCATGTAATTCAGGAGTTTGAATTCAAAAAGAAAAGTCGCCGGCTATTTTTGTTCTGTTGCAAATTGGATATAGCACCATTCTTATGCAAGTGACTAAATATCAGCTAATATTCTATGACAATCAGTTGAAGAGCCGCAACAAGGACTGTTGCACCATTCAATAACGAGTGATCATAGGTTTCAACTAGGGACCATTTTCCAGATAAAAACAAAGATTGTTTCTAAACGCATTCAACAATCACTCACCAAATTCTACTGTAGAATTTCTCCACCTGCTTTTGAAGAGCCCTCTCTCTCTCACCCTTGGGGTTCAGTGAGCCCATCAATGCATCAATCTGTTCAAAAGTGCCCAGTCCGATTCATTCAAATGGGAGAAAAGAAACGAAAACAAGAGTGGATGGATAAAAGTTATTCAGAGCCGCTACCTCTTCCTTGCAACAATAACAGCCCCAAAGCTTGGAGTCAGAACTCTCAACAAAAACCCTCCCATCACGCTTGAACCACCAATACCTGTTATAATCTCGGTCTTTACCCAGAGGGTTGGTGTGCAGGATTCGTTTCTCTAGCTCACGTTCAAAATATGCTCTCTGTGGTATCATACAATGTCAAACCAAAAAAAGAAAAATGAGCACGGCAATATGAGCAAGCATAAACACATGCAGACATACACAAGGGACAAGGACAGTAAAAGATAAATAACCCTTCGCTCTTTGATGCTCCATGTTGATGCAGCAATTTTTTCATCCCTCAGCAGTAGCGATGCTTCTTTTTTGGTTAAATCTATCCCCTTTTCTGCTTGGCTTTCCACGCCCATATTCTTCTTCTTGCCTGTTTTCTTTGATTCAATCTCCAAATGCCTACTGTCACGGTCCAAATTGTAATAAGCATTAGCCATGTTTACAATTATTCTTGTGTCCATTTCCATGTGTAAGTGTGTGAGCTTGTGCACTGACATGCAAAAATGAAAAAAATTGCAACCTGTTTGATGCATGGTTTGGTCTGGTTGAAAAGGCTTCTCCCTTGTTTTTTGCAATCTGCCCGTTCTGACCAATGTGATTCCCATTTGACAACACAGGTTGATTGTTTCCTGTGCTATCCACACCATGCCCATTCGTTGCTCCATTATCAACAGACTTGGCCTTCAACCATTCTTTTTCTTCTCTTTTTTTCCTGCCCTCCTCCAGTGCTTCCCCCCTCTTCATTGATAAGAGTACCTGCCGCTCTTCAACATACCCAGCCAACTTCTCCCTTGCGATATCTGTTTCAAGGACTTGATTAACCAATTCTCTTAAGATTCCTAATTTGACTTGAGCATCGAGAAGGCCATAGTGCCCCCGCTTAATTGTTGTTATGTGAGTGGATAAATCACCGATGTTGATGATCTCTAAGAAATCACACAGATAGTCTGTCCAATTAGTTAATGTTATCTGTTAGAAAACAAAAAAAAAAAAACAAAAAACAGAGGTCATCAACAGCTAGCACAATGAAGGCGTGCTACAGAGAAGCTCCACAGAAGAGCAAGGAGAAACAAAATTTTGTAGCTAATGAGGAAATTCAGTTTTAAACAGAAATAATTTCCAGAATAGCAAGGGAATTGCTGCACTTTACCTTCAATGCTCGGGTTCTTTTCTGAACAGCTGAAAAACATTCATCTTTCTCACTTTTTAGTAACCGAATAAGAGAAGAATGTGTTTCGACAATGAGATTCACATTGCTACCCTTACGGCAAATGGCATTTTCAAAATCTTCAAGAGAGAACGGCCACAAGTGCAACAGCTTACTAAAGGAGGATAAAAAATCCCAAACCATTAGAAGATCCCCAACACCATCCATCGGAACATTAAAGTCTCTAGAAGGCAAAGGGCGGACTGTAAAGACTGGATCATCTGTTTCAGGCTGCACCAAAAGATCATCAATTGGATACTTGATAGGCTCTTCCTTTTGATGATTATCTTCTGAAAGTTAAAATACAGCAATAAAAGAAATGGTCAAGTGATGATTTATTTGATATGCATGACCTTAAGGGAATTTTAACAGCAAGATTTCTAATCAAGTTTCCTACCCCCAATAAAAGAGACAAAAAATATATAAAAAATGCTTAAAAAATATAAATAGCATATTGTAGAATAAATAAAAGTCAGACTAAATTTAAAAAAGAATTAGGTTGCTTCTATATTTTTAACCTACCTTTCTTGGTGGCCTCAGCTTCCTCGGCTTCTACCTTTTTCTTCTTAAGTTTTCCAGAGTCTTTTACCTCCTGGACATGATGCATATAAGCCAACATGATATGTGATGAACTCGAAAGACCAAACAAATGTTACAGTATATTTACCATTGCATCTTTCTTTCTTTTATTATAAACTACTCCATCCTGAATGAAAACTATGCCTTTTAGATCTTGCGGTGGATCCATTGATATTCGATATTTTTCTGCCAGTTTATCATGAAGCACCCAAGGAAAACTTTGGCGTGTAGATTTCCGAATAAAAGGCTTCAAACTGTTCCTACTGAAAGGGGATTTCTTCCATATCAGATCATCTCGGTTCACTACTGCAGTTTCTGTAACTTTTTTATTCCTATCAAGCCATGCTACCTCATATTTTGTTTTAACAGTACTGTCCTCCAAAACCTTTAATATCTTGCAAGGGCAGAGATCACCTTTCTTTCTCTTTCCATGCAATTCTGCCCCTACAAACAAATGTTCCTGCAACTTTGCTGCTATCGTGTCTGCAAGATCTTTTAACGAAAGCATACCTGAGAAACAATTGGCCTGTGAATACAGAAACATAGATTGTGTGGATAAAAGTAAAAGCTGAACAGGCATTCAGAGAGACCCAAAGCCAATAGTTGGATTTACAATAAACAATAAGCATGCATACCACTTTTTGATTTTCTCTTACATGCAATTCAGATCATATTCAATGAAAAACTTCCATTTCAAATTTGTTTTATTGCGCCAATACATTGAAAAGTGACAAACCACCTACTTTGAAAGGAAGGAACAAGATTATAATTGAGAGTAACAATAACTCGTATAAAAATTCTAAGTTTGTTGATGTGTACAGTACAATGATAAAAGTGCATATGAAAACAGATTTGTAATTACATATCTCACCAAAAAGCTTATCCTTAGCCAAGCATTCATAGAATGAACTTTATGCAGACAACTATTTCCTTATTTCATTTAAACGGGGTTGGGTGGGCCATGGCGTGAGCAGCATGCTTTCTATAATGTGTATTTTTTTACTTCTAGCAATTTGATGACTTGAGCAAAGAGGTTAGTTCATTGAAAACGGTAAAGAATGTCAAATAAGTATCATCATCTGCAAACACATGTTATATTTACCAAGGGAATGATGTAATGGAATCAAAGGTTACTGTCACATTATATTAAGTAACATTATGAAAATACTTGCATAGTATCAACTATGATGATGGATGATCTTTTAAGACACTCTATGACTAGTCTTGCAATTCAATGTGGAATAGCTTGTTTAGTAGAAAACTTAATCCATGCCGACAGTATACCATCAGTTAGAATAATATGTTCCACATTGACTAGCTCTTACTCTACTCGTGAAAAGTGGAGTAGAGAGCATTCAGAAAGAGAAGCGCAAGTTCAGGCATCAGCAATTGGGGGTTCAGGAATATGGAATAAATTAATAGGACTGGATCGGTCATAATCATTCAAGAATATGAAGGCTACAACTTTAAATATCCCAGGATACTGCAACAACAATTTGAAAACATCAAATTCCAGGTCACACCATTTGGGTTCAGATTGACAAATATAGCAAATGAAGACCAAAAAATTGTCAACTTCCTCGAGTACTCTGATCAATGTAGCTATTGGCTTATTCAATTACATGCTACTAAAGGCAACCTACATATTGACCCAATCCACTGGTATATACGAGGAGATTAGTTAAAATATGCCTAAACCTCATCTCCATAAAATCTAGTAAAGATACCTGCTATGCAGGCTACTATATGCAACTTGGAGGCCTGCTTTGCAAGATGCAAAAATAAGATGTGCCACCAATGCTGCATTGTGCTATCAGATATGTCAAATTTAAGGTATTTTCAAAACTAGTATGAATACTTAAAAGTCTCCAGCACCAGCATCCACCCTCGCATTGTAATGAGAAGAATCACCATCTATCCCTTCTTGACCTCTGAGATGTCATGACATGAAAATAAGGGCTCTTTCCAAGTCAAGATGCCCAAGTTTTCCCTTAAAAGTTGAACCATTTGAGAAGAGAAAAGTTTATGCATTGAACCTTAAATGGTATATGAAATGTTGGCATTGCAGAAAATTAATTAAAATAAGACAAAATTATACATCATGTTACTGACATGCTGTCCAATGTGTCCACGTTCTTTTGGCAGGTAAACTGCCAAACTAGAGCTTTGAAATAATGGATTACGGTACATCATGGATTGCAATTGCAACCGTTTTCCCTTGGGTCTGTAACACTAGCCTTTCAACATATGAAAGTCACGCAGGCGAGACTTTCAACAATCATAAAAGATTCAAACATATAATCTGCAAATAGGATTCTAAAACATTGTTGAACATAAAATTGTACAAATAAAGAAAAAATATGAATATCAGCTGATGCATATCAACACGTACCTATGTCTCCATTATGTCAAACATGCCAACCTATATATCCGTTTCCACACAGATCAAGAAAAGGCATAATTGTACAGTAAATCATGTGCCAAATATTCAACATGGAGCATTTGGGGGTCCAAAAGAAATCCTTATTGTATGAGCATCAGCAAAGTAATCAATTATTGTGCAGCAGATACAAAGGACAGAGAGGTAAAAGAACAGATCAATAGAAGTAAAAAAAAGAAAAAAAGATCCATATTAATACATCAGATAGTTAGTTCTTACTAAAATGAATGGTGCGCAGTGCAGGGGTCATGAGCTCTTTGGGTATCTCTGGAACCTTCTCAGCTGCATGTTTTTCAGAAACTAATGCCTCTTCATAAGTCAAGTTACCTTTTCCACTAACTTTACATGTCCAAAATCTTTGGCGATACAAGTTTATCCGGTTCAAATATACTCTGATTCAAGCTAAGGAAAAAAAAAAAACCAACTGGCAGCGCATCTTAAATCATACAAGATGCCAATACCTAAAAGGCCTCCAACCAACAGAGTTTTGCTTGCTTCCATTAGAAGCAGTAGTTCTTCTAGATACTAGATTAGAGAAAATGGGTTAGCCTACCAAATCGAAATAATTCATTCAGCCATAAGAATTCGAACTAAAGAAATCTCTTTTGACCCTTTATCTTGTTCGAGGATACCCTAATCCAAACTATGGAAAACAAACTACTAGTAGTATCCATTTGGCTGCAGAAAAGAAACAAGAAAACTAAAATAACAAAGATGTGGATTCTATTATTCAATATCCCGAAGAAGACCTCCACTAAACAGAGTTTTCTTGGGCCTATTAGAAACTGTAAAAATGAAATAACTCATAATGCAAATCCAATTAAAAATTTCATACAATAACTTTGCAGAATTTTGAAAGAAGGATACTCATAATCTCGGAATATCTCTTTTGTGAACCGAACTTGGTATACAAGCTCATTGGGCTCCAAATCCTTAGGAGGTTCCAGCAAAGTAAACGGCTTTTTCTTTAATAATGGCATTGTTGGAACCCACCCAGATCAGAAACCACAAAATCTCGCTATGTCCCAATGTCAAAACTTCAGTAACTGCACAAAAATACACCACAAGCAACCACCTACGCAATAACACAAAATAATGTCAAATTATTGCAACATGAAAGATTGTTAACCAATCAAGAGCTAAAGATAATCAACTGAAATACATTCTTTGAATCACAATACATTCTTTGAATCAAATTTTTCATTTCCTTATTTCATAATACAAAAAAATGAAAACCCAGATCAAATAAATTCAAGATACAGCAAAAGTTGACATTTTTTAACACATTCCCCTTAAAGTAAGCTCCTTTCATGTCCAATTCTAACTAAACTGTCCAAAACAATAAGTTTTTTCACATAGAAACCCTAGAAACGAGAGGGCACATTAAGTCACTCAATTCTAACAAATGCATAACAGGAAAAAAAAATTGTCGCATTGATCCAAAACATTACAATCACGCTTGTTTTGCAATAAATAGAAACCCACCATACTAAGACAGAAGAAACCCTAGAATTTATGCACCTTCACTTTCACTTTAGTACTCAGATTTTTTTTAACGAAAAAAAAACAGAACTCATTTGCCAATATTTATTTAAAAGCTATAAAATGATTTATTTTCTCTTATTTCACTGCCCCGGAACAAAACAGGAAAAAACCATTTGCATAACCAAAAAAATAAAAAAATAAAAAAACTAACAATGCACCAAAATCAGGTTCCCGCCACTAAATTTTGAGCAAAATCAGTCAAGAAGAAGAAGAGAAACAGGAAGGAAAAAAAAAAGAGAGTGATAGAGAGAGGGAGCTTACAAGGAGAACTGGATTTGAGGAATGTAAATCAAGAGAGAGAGAGAGAGGGGGGGGGGGGGGGGGGGGTTGTTTAAAATATTTTTTTAAATTTTTTTTTTTTTTTTTTTTTTTATTAATTTGTTTTAG
>Ga0307510_10000933_pt1 | contig 30945 bp, 25 predicted proteins | sample 12_EM_MG_FD_207224 | JGI IMG/M metagenome (GOLD analysis project Ga0307510, IMG submission 207224) | Populus trichocarpa ectomycorrhiza microbial communities from riparian zone in the Pacific Northwest, United States - 12_EM | ecosystem: Host-associated > Plants > Roots > Unclassified | place... | reverse complement strand
GCATTTCATTTTTTCAGGGCACTGCTTTTGAGCTTGATGATGATATATCTGCAGATGATGTGGACAGGGAAGTATTGGAGGAAATAATCAACAACACCAAATTGACTGAGGGTTATCTTACCCTTGCCCGTGACATTGAGGTCATGGAGCCCAAATCTCCTGAAGACATCTATAAGGTTTGGACTTTTGATGGTCTATGTGGTGCTGGAATTAGATTTTTAACTAATGGTTCTGATGGTTTTATATTACTAGCCAAGTATGTAATTCAATCATCCATGTCTTTTCTACCCCAACTTCATGATTTGCTCCCTTGCTTTGTGTTAGGCACACTTGCTTGATGGTCGTGCTAGTGCTGGTGCTAGTGTTGATTCAGCCAGACAGAATTTGGCTGCTACATTTGTTAATGCATTTTTAAATGCAGGATTTGGACAGGTAAACATCTTTTATTTTCACATGCAAATGCTTGAGGTTGTTGGTTATGCTGACATTTGTTGCTTATATTTGTAACAGGATAAGTTAATGACACCTCCAACAGACTCTTCAAGTGGTGGTTCAGGAAATTGGCTTTTCAAGAATAAAGATCACGGGAAGACCAGCGCTGCAGCAAGCCTGGTATGCTTTTGTACTTTATATGATTTACTAAGAATTCAACCTGCCTGCAGCAAAATTCTCACGAATGTTACCCTTTACAGGGTATGATTTTAATGTGGGATGTGGACTCTGGGCTCGCTCAACTTGATAAGTATTTCCACAGCAATGACAATCATGTGATTGCCGGTGCACTGCTAGGGGTTGGAATTGTCAACTGTGGTATCAGAAATGACTGTGATCCTGTGAGTTCTCCTGATTCCTGTCCCAGAGAAGCGTAATTTGTCACCTATCAATTATCTCTCCCTCTGACTTAATTTCTTTTCTCAGGCACTGGCACTTCTTGATGATTTTGTTGATAAAGAAGATCCATCTATCCGAATTGGTGCTATAATGGGGTTGGGAATTGCATATGCTGGTACTCAGAATGAGCAGGTGAGCTTTCTTTTTCTTGCTGATTAATATGGAGTCCATGACAGTTATTATCTTTAGTAGACTAATAATTTTTGTCTTTTGCCTTGGTGTGATGTAGAAATTGTAGCTCCCTGATATTGGCTGTGTATTTTATTAGCCATCTTGTATTCAGTTTATCAAACCTACTATTGATTCACTAAATTATCATTCTGGTTAGGAATTTATAAAACATTTGTTTACTTAAAATTTATCCTAGAGTCTGTGAATGTTGTATTAGAGCGAAATATGTGTTCTCGTATGATTAGAGGCTGACAAGTGTGCTGTCATTTGATTTCTTTTGCGTATGTTATTGACAGATATGCAGTAAATTGTCCGGGATACTTAGTGATGCAAAAGCTCCACTTGATGTAATAGCATTTTCTGCAATCTCATTGGGCTTGGTTTGCGTTTCTTCGTGCAATGAAGAGGTTGCACAGGCTATTATACTTGCATTAATGGACAGGAGCGAGTCAGAATTGCAGGAGCCCCTTATTCGATTTTTGCCTCTTGGCCTTGGTCTCCTATATCTTGGGAAGCAGGTAATTGCAACTCGTGGAGGCTCTTATAGAATCCAATATTACTTCCCAACGCCATGTATTGTTATATCTAGTATTGTTGCCAGATTTTGTATGGGTTTCATTTATTGTGCATCTGATGTTGTCTTCCAATGAATCTGTGGAACACTCTTGTAATTTCAATTACCATTGTTTTTCTTTTTTCAACAGGAAAGAGTGGATGCCACTGCAGAAGTGTCGAAGACATTTAATGAGAAAATAAGAAAGTATTGTGATATGACACTGCTTTCCTGTGCCTATGCCGGGACTGGGAATGTTCTTAAGGTATTTTATTTAATTCATTTAATGATGCTGTTATATTAAGTCTTTTTTTTCTTAGGCACTACTGGCCTTTCTTGCAGGTTCAAAACCTTCTGGGTCATTGTGCTGAACACCTTGAGAAAAGTGAAACTCACCAGGGACCTGCTGTGCTTGGGATTGCTATGATAGCAATGGCTGAGGAATTGGGCCTCGAAATGGCAATTCGCTCGTTGGAACATCTGTTGCAATATGGGGAGCAGAATATTCGTAGAGCAGTTCCTTTGGCCCTTGGACTCCTCTGTATTTCAAATCCTAAGGTATAAAACTATCTTTGAATTGACCTGAAAGTTTACCTATTTTGCACAATATACTATGATGATTTTAACTGAGTATTGAAATAACTATGAGGGCTGCGTAAGCAAACCAAGTAAATTTTTTTTTATTTCCTGTTATGAAATGGTGAAACTCTTGCAATAGATCTACTATGATGAAAAAAGCAAGATAATAACCAATCAGTTACGTTTATCCCTCTTTACTTGCGAGTTTACCTATTTTGCACGATACACTATGATGATTTTAAACTGACTATTGAAATAACTATGAGGGCTGTGTAAGCAAACCAAGTAAATTCTTTTTTATTTCCTGTTATGAAATGGTGAAACTCTTGCAATAGATCTTACTATGATGAAAAGAGCAAGATAATAACCAATCAGTTACGTTTATCCCTCTTTACTTGCGCATTTGGCTTTCTTTCTATATGTCCACAGTTTGAGGAAATAAACAGTTGGCATGTTTTTCTTGTACTATATTTTTTCTTAAACAGTTTTTCTTGTGATTACTGATCCAAATTCTTACTCATTGAGTTGCCTCTGAGAATGATACACAGGTTTTGTTTGCTGATGATGTTTATTTCATTTCGGGTGCCTATTTATGTGTCAGGTTAATGTTATGGACACATTAAGTAGACTCAGCCATGATACAGATTCAGAAGTTGCAATGGTATGATAGAGCCAGCTTTGGTTCACGGTACAAGTTTTATTCTGTTGCTTACCCTCTAAAAGTTGTTATATTTGTTCAAATATTGCAGGCTGCAGTTTTTTCCTTAGGTTTGATAGGTGCTGGAACTAACAATGCTCGCATAGCTGGAATGCTTCGCAATCTTTCCAGCTATTATTACAAAGATGCCACCCTTCTTTTCTGTGTAATGCTTCTTCTAAACAAGTCTTCAGTATTGTAATTCTGCTGTTGGGATTCATCAAAGATTGGTTGACTGATTTCACTTGGCCTATGCAGGTGCGAATTGCCCAAGGTCTCGTACACTTGGGGAAGGGCCTGCTGACCATCAATCCATATCACTCTGATCGCTTCTTACTATCACCGTAAGTAATCTCTTTTTATAGAAAATTGACTTCCCTGGAATTACTTGATGAGATTGAATATGGGCGTTATTTTTTTTTCTCCCAACAGCACCGCGCTTGCTGGTCTAATAACCATGCTTCATGCATGTCTTGATATGAAGGCCATCATTTTGGGGAAATATCACTATGTCCTCTATTTCCTTGTTTTAGCAATGCAGGTTTGTTCAAGTCTGGACACATCGACCTATCTTATTTGCTTCCTTTTTGTCTATTGAATCACTGGCTTCTTACTACCAGTTTATTTCTTTTTGTGGCCACAGCCAAGAATGTTGTTGACAGTGGATGAGAATCTCAAGCCTTTATCTGTACCTGTTCGAGTGGGACAAGCAGTTGATGTTGTTGGTCAAGCTGGAAGACCCAAAACCATTACTGGTTTCCAGACCCACTCAACGCCAGTTCTTCTGGCTGCTGGTGATCGGGCTGAATTGGCTACCGAGAAGTGAGATTTTCTCTTCAAAATCACCATTAGCTTTTCTGTTATTGTTTGATAGTACTCTAACGATTACTTCTCCTGCAGGTTTATTCCTCTTTCACCCATTCTTGAAGGGTTTGTCATATTGAAGGAGAACCCAGATTACAGAGAAGATCTGTAGTTGCTCACTGGGATTTCATAGAGCTTCTTCGACAAAATACGAAATTGCAGACCTTGCCTGATTACTTCAAGCCTGGGATTTTCAGCAAGGTTTGAAGTTGTATGCACATTGCACGTCAACTCCGCCCCGACTCCCTCTTTCTCTGGTTTATGTAGCAAACATTGTAGATTAGCAGGAAACAAACTCACACTTCGCATTCTGAGTGGGAGAATTTTACCCAAATGCACCGGAACTGTTGACCTATCTGCTTGATAAATGGAAAGCGGGGTATCATGCTTGTGTTAGGATACATTTTTCCCCCCTTGCTTTTTATGTTTAATGATGATATTCTAGTAATTTACTACTCCGGATGAATATATTACGGATTTTTCTCCGCTTTTTAATTAAGTTTGTGATAAGACTCAAGTGCATTTATTAGGAACTTAATCTTCATTCTTGGTTATTCAATGCTCTCATTTTGTTCAAAGCAATGAACAGAGCATGAACCCAACTTGAAATCTAAGCTTTCCTTGTCGGTGGATTGATGATCAGTTGCAAGATGCATTAAGTGCGTAGTTTGCCTCAAAACTGAAGGATGATAATAGATGTTGGTGTGGCTAATTAAGAGTTTACGATGACGTTAGCAGTTAATTTATATTTTAGAAATAGCACAATTAAAATATTCAGGAAAGTAACACCGACATGGTTGCACTATTTTTAAATTATAATTAGCACAATTAATTTTTCATTTTTTTAGAAATAGAGTACAGTTGAAAAAAATATTTAGAAAAATAGTTTAGAGAGAGAAAAATAGAGTACATATCGAATCTTTTATAAAGTAGGCTGTATGTGCCGTGGACTTGCTATTAGACTACTTGTGTGGACTTTTATTTATTGTTAGTGATTTTTTTATACGATTAATTTATTTTGTTGTGATTATTTTATGATACTAGTGCTTTTGTCATAGAATTTAGATGTATTTAATGATTTTTCTTCTTTTCTTTTTCTCTCCCCTCTTTTTATAAATTACAAAACTGCAATTCTTTTTTTTGAAAGCTATGCTATTTAAATAAAAAAAAATTTCATTGATGCTATTTCCTGGAAACATCAAAAGAAATTGTTGCAGCACCGTTCTAAAAAAGCAAACCGAACAAAACAAAATAAAGTGATTATCTATCTATATTCAATTAATTAATCAATTCTATTTAATTCAATAATAAAATTTATTTTAAAAAGTAAATTTAACAAAGAACAATAAATAAAAAGACATGAGATAACTTAATTAAATAAAAAAAATAAAGGATAAAACAAAGGTCATAGAAAGAAGGAAATGAAAAATAGCCCAATCTTTAATTAAATAAAATATTAAAGGATAAAATTAAAAAAAAAAACATTAACTTAAAAAAATGATTAAAAAAACTAAAACAATCATGGTCAAACCTCCAAAAGCGAGGTTAATTTTTAAAGCTTGTATCCCATGAAATTTTAGGCACAAACTTAACAAAAAGCTCAAATTTTTAAATCAAATAAATGTTAAAAATGAAATCAGGTAAAAGAAGAGAAGCCAATCTAGAAAATTTTGCAAAGCCAAAAAGAAAGATTAATCAAAATAATGAAGATAAAATCTAATAGGAAAAAAAATCATGGGGTGAAATTAAAAAAAAATACAATTCTAAAAATTATCTCATATTATAAAAATAGCAATTAAAAAGTGAAGTCTAAATTTGATAAAATAAAAAATTAAATGAGGATGAAATTAAAATTAAAATTTAATTTTATAAATTATTTTAAATAAAAATAATAATAAACAAAAAAAATAAGGACTAAATAAAAAAAAAAATTAGAAGTTGAAAATAAAGAGAAAAGAGAGGAAAGAAAGAAATGAAATTTAAATATAAGAAGCCCATGTTTAATCCATCACCTTATTAACTTGAGCTCAGGCCCGTTAAGCTTTCCGGGCCACAGCCTTTATTTTTCTCCCTCTCTCTTAGCTTCGGGGTTTTAGCTAAAACCACACGGTCTCTCTCTTTCTCTCACTAGGGTTTTTCTCTCTCTAACAACCCAGCTGAACCAGACATCTCTCCATCTCTTCCATAGAAACCCTAATTCACTATGAAAGTGAAAGTAATTTCACGATCTACCGATGAATTCACTCGAGAACGTAGCCAAGATCTCCAAGTAAGCTCCTTTTCTCTCTCTCTCTCTCTCTCTCAAAATCCCCAATTTTTTGTATCAATTCATTAAATATTTCAAAACCCAGCTTTTAAAAATTCCTTTTTTTTTGTATCAGTTGATTTAACAAAAAAAACCCCAATTTTGAATCGGTTGATGAACTCAAAGGGCATCTATAAAAATCCCCAAGTTTGTATTAATTGATCTTTCGGAAAGTAACCCTTTATTTTTCTGTCTAGGATTTTACTCGTTCTTCAACTTTTTTTCTATTTCTCTTTTAAAAACCTCATTTGTGCTTTTTTTTTTCTCGCTCGGATTTGGATTAGAGAGTGTTTCACAATTTTGATCCGAATCTAAGAACACAAGAGAAGGCAGTGGAGTACCAGAGGGCACTTAATGCTGCCAAATTAGATAAGGTAATGTTGATTCTTTTATTTTATCGAATAGGATTTGTTTTGTTTATCTGGTGTTTTTTATTTGTTCAAACTGGTTAAATTGGTGTTTATTTGTTCTTATAGATATTTGCAAGGCCGTTTATTGGAGCGATGGACGGTCATATTGATGCAGTTTCGTGTATGGCGAAAAATCCGAATTACTTGAAAGGGATATTTTCTGGTTCTATGGATGGAGGTATTTCGAAATATTTAGTATTTCTAAGATTATTATGTGATTTAATTTATCATTTAAATTTGACTCTTAGAATAGTTTGTTTCAATTTTTTTTTTTTTGCTTAAAATAAGTATGATATTTCTGATTTTTCATTGTTTTTGGGATGTTTGCAGATATTCGCCTTTGGGATATAGCTAATAGGTAACTTCCTGCTGTATTTTTCAATTTGAAGTTTTTACTTCTTAGATTAACTATAAGCTAAGCTTCTTGCATGTTGGATTTTAACCTGAATGGAAGGGGAAAGAACTGGTGGTAGCTGTGAGACTGTTATAGCCTTTTTATTCTTTTTTGTTTCCATATGAATTGTAGGCCAATCTATGGCAAATTGGACTGTTGATTGATCTTTATTCCTCTGGGCTGAAAATATGGAAAGAAAAGTACAACAATGAGTTATTGCTTACTACCATTATGTGTCACAAAGTCTTGTAATATAAGTGAGCTTTGGGAGTAATAACTATGCAGGCTAGCTTTTTAAGATGAGTATAATAATACAATTTCAATGTTTAACTGCGTATGACTACTTTTGTGGGGTTGAAATTGGCAGAAATGTATTATAAATGATCAGGCTTCAGAGGAACTTGCTGTGCTTATCAATTGATTGATCATTATAATAGAGTAATCTTTCTATGAATACTATGTTTAAAGATCCCTAGATCAATTCTGAAAAGATTTTTTTTTTAAAAGAAAAAAAAACTGAATCAGGTCCTGCTATATGTTTTGGTTATGCTTTTGGTGGATTGCTTGTTGAGACATTGATATTATGCATGTGATGATGTTTGACTTATGAGATTTGAATCAACAGGAGAACAGTTTGTCAATTTCCTGGTCACCAGGGTGCTGTAAGAGGTTTGACTGCCTCTACAGATGGGAGTACTCTTGTATCTTGTGGAACTGATTGCACGTAAGATATATATATTTTTAAGATGAAAAATAAGTTTTTGAATCTGAATGCGTTGTGGTATCTGGATGTATCTTTCATTTCAACCTAGAATTTAACTCACATTTTAGCGAACTTGTTGGTTCAGTGTCAGGCTCTGGAATGTTCCTGTAGCTACTATTATGGATTCAGACAACTCGTCTGACTGTTCATCTGAGGTAATGCTTTTTTGATATAGTTAATCATAAATTGATCAAATTATCTCCTCTTTCTGCATACCCTGAGAAAATTTCTACTTGTATCTACAGCCACGGGCAGTTTATATGGGGGAAAATGCATTTTGGTACGATATAACTTCACTTCAGGGATATTTGTTCTCGTATATATATCTAATTTAGGTGTGTTTGTTTGAACATCTCTCCTATTCTGAACTCTTCTTGCTATTTTCAGGGCTGTTGACCACCAATGGAATGGTGATCTCTTTGCCACTGCTGGTGCCCAAGTAGATATTTGGAATCATAATAGGTTTTGATCTCAACTGGTTTCTTTATTTCTATCAAGTGCAAAAGCTATCTCAATTATATTCTCTAACATACCTACCATAATTAGGTCTCAACCAGTGAACAGCTTTAAGTGGGGAACAGACTCAGTTATTTCTGTCCGATTTAATCCAGGGGAACCAAATCTCTTGGTAACATCAGCAAGGTATGCACGCACAGCTAACCTTTAAGGTCTGTTACTGTGAACTTGATAGCGTGGATACTTGACTCAGCATGTTTTCATCCTGTCTGTCTTGTTTACTTTTAATATGGAAGGTCTAAACAATTCAGCAAAGTTTGATCCCAAACTTGGGCTCATCTTTCCCACTCCCAAATGTGAATAGAACCTCGACTGTCTCAAGATTTGTGACTAGCTTAGATGTTTCAGTTGTGTGAATTCAGCCACATTTAGGTTCTTAAGCACCTCATGAAGTTTGGGAAACAGAAATAATTGATTTGTTCGAGATATTTGTGCTTAAAGAAAGTGTTTTTATCCATGTTCAACTTTGGTCATTGGACATAGCATTTAGTAGTATGGAGAGTTAGCTTTTTTTTTTTAATGATGCAAAACCAATGGACCCTTGAGTCTTAAGGATTCCCAAGGATCTTGTTTCATTTCATGATATGTCCTCAAACCAATACCAAGTTACCATATCTTATTGGGGCGAATGCTTTATATTCTTGTGTTTGTGCATAAGCTGCATATTCTATGGTGCTTTTGACTTTCTTCCCTTGTTAGTGACCACTTATATTTGAGGACATTGAGGATGACAGATCCTTTCACCCTTAAAAGATGGACAGTGTACATTGTATGTGGATGTTAACTGGTTATTTACCTTATATAGGTTTTTCATAGTCATGCATGTGTCACTCAACAGCTTGCACACTCGACAGCATTAAATGAAACATATGCTTATTTGAAGTGTATTTTCTTTTTGTAGTGATCGCAGCATAATATTGTATGACTTGCGTGTGTCATCTCCAGCAAGGAAACTTATTATGAGGGTACGTTTTACTATTTATCAGCATGAAGTTCAATGCATGGTTATGATCTTAGATCTCCTGTTTGCATTTTTTTGATGAGCTATTAACTTATTTTGTTGTCCGAGTGAAGTAAATAAGACAAGTGATTTTATTTTATAAAAAAAACCCTCACTTTTCATAAAGATGCATTCTTTCACTTCTTAATTCACCAACTCTTGACGAGGTTTGAAAAGTTATATGATAGCATAAGAATTCAGTCAAGTTTGTAATTCAGGGAGTAGTGACCTAGTTCCAGTGGCATACAATTTGTTCAAAAGCCAGAGATGTGGTATCTTTCTACTCTAAGTTTCATGCAAACATGGGGGGCGGGGGGGGGGGGTGCATTATTTAAGTTGGCAAGTCGCAAATCTTTTTATTGATTTTTGTTATGAAGTGTTCCATTGTTGAGGTGGTTTCCCAGATATTATATGTCTCTTAAATACTTCTAATTTATTCAGTCCTTAGTTCAAGACTCATCATACTGTGATTGTTTGATGCTAATGTGCTTTCTTTTTTCTTCCTGCAGACAAAAACTAATTCTATTTCTTGGAATCCAATGGAACCCATGAACTTCACAGCTGTAAGCACATGAACTGATGCATTCCTTAGAATTTAAATTTTGAGCATTTTTTAGAATAATTGGGTGGTTTGTATGATCTTTGATATTTTAGCGCTATCAGATACTAACTTGATTAAAAATTTAAATCTTATTCATAGGGTGATCTGCTTCATAGAGTTGAATACATTGCATTCTGTTAGGATTTACTCGTTATATTGCATAATGCTGCAGGCAAATGAGGATTGCAACTGCTATAGCTATGATGCCAGAAAATTGGAAGAAGCCAAGTGTGTGCACAAAGATCACGTTTCTGCAGTGTAAGATGGCTGGTGTTTGAATTCTGAACTTATAAGTTTTCTGTCAATTTTAGCGATGACCAAAGAGATTGTTTGTTAACACCAATTATTCACTCCCAGGATGGATATTGATTTCTCGCCAACGGGTCGGGAATTCGTAACTGGATCCTATGATAGAACAGTGAGTTGCATTTGAGCAAATTCTGCTGCATTTAGTTAACTTAGTTAATGAGGCTGGATTTTATGTTTAATCAAGCTTCTTGTTTTTGCAGGTTAGAATTTTCCAGTATAATGGAGGTCACAGTCGGGAAATCTATCACACAAAGAGAATGCAAAGGTTTGATTGAATTTGTAGTCCTTATTAATGCTTTTGGTCTTGTATCTTGTTGATTGATCATAGGATTTTTTTTGTTGGTGTCTTGTTATATTTGTATCTTGTCACATAAAAAATGAGGCCTTTGTGCATGACCCAGCACTTTCTTGAGGTGTCCAAAAGAAGATTCAATTTTCATAGTGCTCATTTTCTGTCTGAAATATGTAGGGTATTCTGTGTCAAGTTCAGCTGCGACGCAAGCTATGTTATTTCAGGAAGCGATGACACAAATCTGAGGTTATGGAAAGCTAAAGCATCAGAACAATTGGGAGTTGTAAGCTTCTTATTTGTTACACACATTTTAAGTTAATTCTTGCATATTTTCCTCAGTGCTGCTGAGTTTTCAGCATTGCCACCACATTGTCTATATTGATTATGTATGTGGTGATGCTAACTGAGCTGCTGAAGCAACGCAAGATATGATGGTGCACTGAACCTTTAAAAAAGTGATGATTTTATTATTGAAGCACAGATGAATATTTAGTTGTACAGTTTAATTTCTTCATTAGCTACATTTTTCTATAAAAAAATGTGCAATAATGTCCCATATCTCAATCACAACCCATCCATTTTCTGTTCTGCAGCTACTACCAAGGGAACAGAAAAGGCATGAATACAACGAAGCGCTAAAGAATCGCTACAAGCACCTTCCTGAGGTCAAGCGCATTGTGAGGTAAGGGGATTTTAGCTCCTAAAAATACTTGTATTTGGCTGGAAAACTATCCACAAGAATGATACTAGTCAGTATTAGACTTGGAAAACTTTGCCGCTAGCAAGTGTTGGTTGCTGATTTTTCTGTGTTTGATGGCAGGCATAGGCATTTGCCCAAACCTATATACAAGGCTGGTGTCCTTCGCCGTGTAATGATTGAAGCTGAAAGGAGGAAAGATCAAAGGAGGAAAGCTCACAGTGCCCCGGGAAGCATTGTAACTGAACCAATGCGAAAAAGAAGAATTATTAAAGAAGTTGATTGAGTCATGTATGTTGGCTAGAGTATCTCCAGTTGGATCTTACACAGTCAAGTTTGCTCCTCGGCTTAAAGCTAGCACCTTAACGTTTGTTTTATGTGATCCCAAATTTTGCCGATTCTTTCATTGTAATTCAAAGCGAGAAGAAACCATGTGAGGTTGAGGGTCGAGAGAACCAGCTCCATCGATGCACCGTAATGTTAATTGTCATATGATAATCAAATTTTTGTTTCCTCTTCAACAGTTGAATGTAAGCATGATTGTGGCTAATTTTTCTTCAGTATATTAGCTTTCTCTAGTTACTGTTATGGGTTTTTACATCCTCTTCTCACCCTCCCAAAGTAAATGAAATAAAGAGATTCACCCAGAGAGGAGATGGATAGAATGATTCGTTTCTTTCAAAATACCAACCTCGACAAAAGCAGGTACCTAAGCTAGGTCATTCGCGATTCAAAGCTTTGTTTGAGTTTAGGGAAGTCCTCATTATTAACAAAGAGCGAATCGAAAAGAAAACAGAATGAAGCATACACCAGGTAAAAAGAATGGTAATTCAAAGATCAACAGTGTCTATAACTATGAAGTTATGACTCAGAACTAAACTAAGGACAAGACAGTTGGCTGCAACACGAACAATTTGGTCCTTGAAAACATGGTCACTAGTGCAAAATGCTACCATTCCCTAAACTTAATAGTACAAAACACATCAATATGCGCTGATTAAGTTCGTTGCTGCTTATCATCTTCCTCTTCATCATCAGAGTTGGCACTTTCACGGAATCGTGGATTCTTCTCCTGTCACATCAAAGGAACAATGGATTATACAACAGAAAAGAGATAATTCAAAAACATAGGAAAGCAGAGAGCATGTGAGAATTTTGGGTTCTCTATAGTCTATAGTGATCAATGCCATTGCAGAGTCAAAATCAGCTAAAAGCAAGCTGGAAATCAGACCTCCCTCGTTACAGTAAAAAACATAAACCTGTAATGGCATGGAAGACTGGCACCCTGTTGGCAACATGTTGACAATTGCAAAGAATGCCCACAGGCATATAAGACTGCTATGCAGTTAAAGATTACCGGTCGTGAGTCGGGATCAAAGTTCCTCCTGGACTCATGATCTGAGGTTCTCTTTGAAGATTCGCGTGGAGGTCGGTCATCCTCTCTGTGCCGCTTCCGGTGATGGTAATCTGCTTCTCCAGAAAGACAATCAGGCAAAGATTATTATGAAAACATCAAGAAGGATCAAATACAGGCCACGCCCAAACTCTTGAATAAAATAAACAGTCATACTGAATAAAAGGAATGTAAGAAGAAAAATACACTCCAAGCCATCAACGTGTGCATAAAAAGGAAAAATACCTCCACTCTGGCGAAGAGAACCACCGTGATTGTGGATTCCACCACGTCTGCCATCTGCAGGTATAAAATGTCAGAGGATGTTGAAACATAAATTTCATTGCATAGTGAGGGAAGTCAGAGAAAACTTTTGTGGTGTAATTCCAATGATATAGACATGACAACCTAATGTTAACAAATTGAGTGAACCATTCAATAAAAATTAAAAGAAAAGCAGCAACAGAATCAATCAATGAGCAACAATATGAAAAAAAGGTGGGTGGATCATGATGGATATTCCAGCCAAGAATTATTCACGTTTTAAGAGGCAACAAAGGGTTTTTACTTTAGATGGGCGCTGCAAACTCTAAACTATGGGACACATGCAGATATTACCAAGAAGATCATGCATCATCCAAGATGATAAATAGAATTGGATATTAAGTTGTAAATAAGGAAACAATTTTCATCCTTTATTTCATTTTCCATTTATATTGTGCAGGTTGTACATATTAACTATACTACAACTTTCAAAAAAAGACAATAAAAAAAAATAGAAGAAGAAAATGACGAGTACAAATAACAAAACAAAACAAAACCATATATTAGCAAGGCTTGCTTACAAGAACAACATTTTCTCTCCATGCTCAAGCAAGTGGTCACAATCATGTTGCAATTTACATGAATGACAATTCATGCACAATCTCAGTAAAAGATTACTAGATTCTAAACTCATAGTTCAAGGTTGCACCATTGCTACTAAAAACAGGTTCTACTGCATTTTTCGAAGACTGATTATTTAATCGTTCATAATAGATCATGACATATGTATACAAGGTTGGAATTAAACTGTGCTTATAGTTCTTGCTTCAGCAGGGCTGCACTGTTACCGAGCTTGTTGCAATGCATTGCTAATAAATTTCAAACTCCATCCTTCTACTTCAATAGACAACTCAAAGAATATAAACAAACACTGGAATCATTCTACAAAACAAAAGGAAATTTTTGGAATTAACAGATCTAGTTTAAGAAAAGGATTTTTAAATAAAATAACCCTCAGCAACTCACAATGAGGTGGTGGCATAACTGGAGGGAAAGAACCCAAGGACCCAGTACCATAATCTACAAGCTGTCTTTGTGCTTCCAACTCTTGCTGAACTAATTTTCCATAACCACCTCTGCGTACCTCAAGTTAAGGAAACTGAAGGTGCCTTATGTTTCACTAATGATAAATCAGGAGAGGAAAAAAATCAGTTGATTAGCATGTTGGCAGTACTTGTCCTTTTCTAGAAGACAAAGCCTTTAAATATGCAACCATTTGATCCATGATCGAACACACACAGACAATGCTAAAAGGATATCAGGATCGTAGTCTGTCCGATATTCATCTCGCACCTGTAAAAACAAATTCAAACCAAAAAACAATTAATGCCAAAAGAAGGGTAAGCTTTTAGCAAATTGATGGCCAATGCAGCAAGCTCACCTGTCCACCACTTCGACCACGACCCCATTGCCTTCCTTCCTGAAAACCCCAATCAAAATCCACACGAATTGGACGATCATCAAGAATGGTTCCACTCATAAACTTCACCGCATCCTCTGTGTCTTCTCTAGAGTAATATCTAATCAATATGCATAAAAATGAGTTAAAAATGATAATCGTGAAATAACTACTTGTAAAAGTTATAAACCAAAACAACTTATCATAAAAAAACCACTAAAAAGGAACAAGGAGACAGGTTTCCTTAGCAAAAACAATTCCTCAAGACTTCCTCGTAAAGAAATCCAGAGCCTTACAAAAGAAAAGCCACATGGGTACATTCTTATCTTTCTAATTTTGTCAACAAACAAAATACTTCAGAATTCAGATTTCCTTGTGAATAATACAGGAGATACCCACAAAACAAAACAAAACCCGCATAGGGTTTTTGTGCTCTTGTCTAAAACAACAATTATCTTCCAAGTTTCTTCCACAAACTAAGTTCTTGAAAATTCATACCTTTTAACGAACTAGACCAAAGGCGAACTAGACAAAGTAAAACCGACATGAGGGTTTAGTCTTCCAGTCTAAACCTACAACTATCTTCTCAGCTCCATAAACATAGAACTTAAAGATTGAAACTTCGTATAAGAAACAAACCAAACATTTAAAGGACAAAACAAAACCCACACGGGGTTTCAGCCTTCCAGTCTAAACCCACGATTATCTTCTCATCTCCATAAACAAAGCACCAAAAAGATTGAAACTCTGTACAGAAACAAACAAGAGACTTACAAGACAAAACAAAACCCACATGGGGTTTTACTGTTCTTATCCAAACCCATGATTATCTTCTTAATCTCTCCAGCTCGAGAGAAAAGCTCATAAACTTGCTCTTCAGTAGAATAAAAAGACATGTTACCAATGTAGACAGTTGTTGAGGTTTGAAGTGCCTGTTCAAACTCTTCTTGATTACCAGGAAACCTCCTGTCTCTATAAGCTGATAGCTTTGTTAGATCCTGAAATTGAAAAAAGAAAAAGAAAAAAAAAAGAGGTGATTATTTATAAGAAATAAAGTCTAAAGATTGAAACTTTTTTGTGTTATAGTGAATTTACCTTGAAGAGGGAAGCCATCGTTTCTGAGTTGAGGAATTGAAATCTTGAAAAATGGAACCTGGGAATTTGATTTTACGGGCTTTTGTAGGGGAGGGATTTTTGTTTCCTTATTGGGGGGTGTTTGGTAATTGGTGGTGTTGAATTCAGAAATGGTTTTCTTTGTGTTTGGTTACAGGGGCTTTGATTGAAAGTAGAATTTGAACCCTGTCCTTCCTTTGCAAGCCGGGTATAATGTAATGTAAATGTTATTTTTTAAAGTATTTTTTATTTAAAAATATATTAAAATAATATTTTTTAAAATTTATTTTTAATATTAACATATTAAATAATTAAAATTTTAAAAATATTAATAATTTTTAAAAATATTTTTTAACAGGAAAACAAAAACAACAACACATTCCGAAATTACCATAGGGTTTAAGCTTTCCTATTAACAAACCCCTACCAAAAGCAAAAACAACAACCTTCTCTCATCTGAAAAAAACAATCACAAAAATGGCCTCATTTGCAGCCGCCAGATCCGTTATCCGGTCATCCGCCGCCCGTAACGCGGCGGCCCGCTTTGCTTCCCAGTCCAAATCAAAGCCTAAAGCCTCCCCCTTTGGCCTCAACTCCACCACGAGCAAACCCATTCTCAGGTCACCATTACCTCTCCTTTTGTGTGCGTGTGTATTGATTTATTTTGATTTAGAAGGATCAAAACTTTAATGAGCTGTTTTGCTTTGAATGATTGAAAGTGTTAATGTGATGTTTTGTTTTTTTTTATTGTTTTGGTTAATGAAGGAGGAGTCCAGTGGAAATGAGCTTTGCTGTTGAATCAATGATGCCTTACCATACAGTGACTGCCTCGGCTTTGATGACTTCGATGCTCTCCATTTCTCGCTGCAGTTGTGGCTGGCTTCTTGAAGGTATAGAAAAGATTTGATCTTTTTGGTTTATATGTTTCTGTTTTATGATTGATTGTTTCTTGATTGCGTTTTATGTTGGTGATGTTGCATAAGTTTGAATTGTTTTACTTGATGATTATGCTATACTTTTTGGTAGTTTTGTGTTAATCTTTTGAGAAACTGTTATAGAAATTGGAATTGTGGTATAAAGGGATGGAGCTTGTGGTGGTAAAGGTAATTAAGAAATGGGGTAACGGTAAATTTTATGTGTCTGACATGTGTGGTCATTCCGTTTTCTTGTGTTCTAGGTAGTTTTCGTATTCTATGTCTAACCAGTGGGTTTTATTCTTGAATTAGGTATCTAACAACGTTTGTAATCCTCCTTGATGTTCTTTTTCTTCCTTTAATTTTCTGGTAAGTTAGTGTTTGCTGGATTAGGCTAGTAGTGAATGCTAGGCCATGTGGTTAAGATAAATCGCTTAAGTTTATTTGCCAAGCCCTCTCAATCTTGCATTATCACATAAAAAAAAATAAGAAGAAAATAAGCCTCTCGTTTTAGTGCTTTGTTTTGATAAAGAGGTGCAAACTCCTCTCTTTTCATGTTGTAGGACGAGTCAAGACTAGATGAAGATTGAGAAGCAAAGATGGAATGACTTGGATTTGTTTTTATTTTGAAGCTGTTAAACTAGGAGGGTTGGCATCATGTTTAGATTAGACAAAACAGTTACTTTATTCGAACTAATGATGAAACATGATGTAAAACTCAGCCGTTTTAGATAAGGATTATGTTGTATGGATTAGTATTTATTAAATGATCTCTGTGTTTGACATTATTCTCAAAAGAGTTTTCTGTTGCCTCATATGCCATCTAACCTATTATTAAGAGTCCATTTTTTTGTATGTGTTTGAATTGTAGTTTTTCTTGTGGAATAATCCAGTGTCTTCCTAAGATATTGAATGAGCTTCAGAACTTAAATACAGATCATTTGTGCTAATTAAGAATTTCCATGAATCTATGAATAATGTAACAACTGCATGGTGCAGGAGCGTAATGGTAGCTTGACCTAGATTCAGCCAATAGGGGCAAACATGGTGGATGTATTATATGGATGTCTTGTCAACCTTGAATTGGTTTTGCTGGACAAATAAACAAATGGAGGGCTTGGCAGCTACTGTGGTGGCCTGGCTGTTTCCTGTAGTTGTATGTTAGATGGAAGAGGAGTAATTGTATTTTAAAAAAATAAAATAAAAGTCCCTCCATATTGAGAATTATTTAGAAAGGAATTTAACTCGTTAAATTGTAGTATCAGTATCAGATGGAATGGGTGAATTAGGATTGGTGGTCATTAGCAAGATGATGGATGTAAATATTTGTTGTTTCAAGAACTCATATTGTTCATGTTTCTTTAAACTATTGCCTACAATAAAAGTACATGTTGTTCAAGAATCCTTTTGACAATTTATTGTGATGACATATGTAGTTTTAAATGTTCAACTTCTTACTTGGAGTTTAAATAGTTTGCTTAAGCATTTCTTTGATTAATTTCTCCAAAAAAAAATCAACCTGACCATCAAGGGAGCATACTGATTATTGTTATTCAATCAGCTTGCAATGATGATGTGTGATGAATTATCAGAAGATTCAAGCAAGTTTTAGTACAAAATTCTGCCTTTAGAAGTTTTGAATGAGCTGCTGAAGAGACCGGTTGGATTTCTGAGCTTCTAAAACCTAGATGAATTAGTAGACTCTTATCCTTCTACAGCTCTAATAAACTACTTGTTTGTCTGATATTTTATGATAAGATTTAGTTCTCAGTACATTAATTTGAAAGATGTATTGCAGATTCATTCAGTTATAGTTTTCACTTTTTTCCCTTTCTGAAGCTTTTGTACTGTTGGTGTTGAAAAGGTGATTTTATGCACCCTACTAATTTCTTGTATTTAATCAGCTTGCAATGATGATGTATGATGAATGTGCAATGGGTTCGGGGAAGTTTTGTTCAAAAGTTCTTGCATCTAAGAGAATGATGCCTGCTAGATTAGAAGTGTTGAATGAGCTGCCTATTGGAAAGTTGACCCGTAAATTGTTTTTTCCCTTTCCTTTCATGTTTTATCTAAGGACAAGACTTTAAGTATTTGTACGTAAGAAACTCTGGGACTGCACTCTTTCCATTAGTGTCATGTAGCCTATAATAGCTGCTTTATTCACTTTGATGGACATGAACCAAAGTGAAGGTGTTTCAAATATTTGCATTTCTGTGTATATTGATGTTTATCTGTTTCCATTTGTTGTTTTAAGCTTTTTATTACATGTGTGACAATTATGAGCCGTAACTTCATATCTATCACGAATCAATGCAAATCCTTACCCTTTCAGGCTACTTAGGATAAAGTGTTGCTTGAGATACTTTTAGCTCATATCAAACCCCCCCATAGGCATGCTTCATCTTAAGCTCATAAAAAGTTAAAAACCATGCATGTTAAATTGGGGTGGCATTCGCTCTTAGTGAATGCTAAATGTGTTTTGCATTGCTTTCTGCTGGTAGTAGCCCTTTTGTCCAATGCAAGTCAATGACATCAAATTATTTTCTTGTCAGCTAGATTATGCATTGTGCCCTAGAATTGGTTTATTTAGTAGTAGAATTGAGGAATTGTGCATCTCAACCATGAGGGTTTTTGGCTTTTTTATTCTGACTTGATCTTTTGTTTGTTTAGGGTTGTAATCTGTTGTTGCTTGATGTGGCCTGGAAGACTCAGTAGATCTCCCCATGTTTTTCTTTCCATTGCTTATGTAGCACCATTTTTTTCCCCCTTTAATTCCAGCCTGAACTCGTATTTTTCAGGCCTTTAATTCTCTCTTGGCACATTACATCCCCGATGTTGCGTGTGCATAATGACCCGCACCAGTTGCAACTATTACCTGGAAAATGACAGTGGCTTCGCCCGCTTGAGTTTGTTTTATGTTACTTAGCCCTACCTAAATGAAAATTCAGAGTTTAACTAAGCATTTTGGGAGTCTTTGTTTTCTTGACACTTGCAAGTTTTTTTTCCTATTCTCTAATAGATTGCTTTGAATTATTTATAAATGAATAAATTTGAATATTTCTTAAGATGTTTGATTTTTAAACATATAAAATAAATTTGATATATATATCAAAATGAACGATTCCAACCTTGCTAATCTTTTCTGTTTATGAATAAGCACCCATTCTATAAATCATTGCAAATCAGGTATTCAAGTCAGCAAATCCAGAGAACTGGATACGCTAAAGACAGATCCTTCCTATCGATTTATGATCGAAATCACAGAAAATCAACTATATTAAAAGAAATCTGCATTTGCCACAGCCCTCCCCCTTCTCGTTTAGATTCATATGCATTTTGGCTGCTGTTCTCTTGGAGATTCATATTTTATTTTTAAGGGAACCAGGAAACTGAACCCTGACGAACATGATACCAAAAGTTTTACACAGGACAAATGCCTCCAGCATTACTCTGCATGCAAACGCAACCCATGCGAAATCCATGCACCTTGTTGCGAAGTAAACTGGAAATAAAGAGACTGGATTTGGCTAATCACATTTAACTAGTATTTCATTCTCAATCTGATAATTGTTGCATTAACAACGCAATATTGCTAAAACTTACAACTTCTGAGCATATCTTAGTCTTCATATATAAGTTATAGTTCACAACCAGGGAACAATAATCAAGTCTTTACTAAATTTGAAATATTCACTCCCATAAGAGACGCTAATCATGCTTGAACAGTAACCAGTTCATACTCCACCAGAGAAAGATTGTTGTTCTCTGTAACTGCAAAGTTCGCAGGTTCTGCAACTTCAACACGTCCCCACTTGTCTACGGCAAGCCTCATAGACCCCTTGAACATGTCAATCTTGGCATTGCGCAGGATGACAGTGGCACCAGGCTGCATAATGTCAACTGCATAAGATCAAAATGACTGTTAGAGCATGATATCAAAATGCATTAACCAAAACCTTTACAATCACTGAAAAAAAGCAACCTAAATGTGTTTATCAACACCCAGATCAAGGAGAGCATGATCACAGTACTATAGATAGCAAGACAGCCTCAGTGCCTCCCCAGCATGCAGTTTGGGGTGGGGTGGGGGGGTCAGGATATGTTTTCCCCATTGTTACTAACTACAAGCACAGATGAAGCTACACTCCAGGAAATGAACGAACATAAAAAAGAAACGAAGACAATCCTCTACCTATATTGATATGCAAGCAAGACCAAGGTGATCTTGACCCATACTTGGCACATAGCCACATATTAGTTACCAACAGTGGGCTCGCTGACCAAAGCATCCAAATTTTATTTCAAGCAAGTAACAAAAGTAACACCAAGCTAATTTCCTAGGCACCTGAACTCAGCATTCTGGTTTAAAATCAATAAATGACATTCAAAGTCCACTGGCTCAAAGTATTAGTTTTCCATATCAAATAAATATCTAGGAATCAAGAATGAATAATGAAGAGTGAATTGTGAATTCTAAACTTCAAGCAATTGTTTAATTCAGAACTATCTAATGCAATGCCTTCTGGAAATCAATAGTGCATTTTCAAAGAAACCACAAATGCGAGAACTATTTAATATATCCAAAAATCGCTACCATAAACATAGTATTCATTGAGAGAAACTAAAGGGAAATGTAAAGTCGATGCCTCTATAATATCCTAGTTCAACATGTGTTGTCTTGAAACATACAACACTACTACTTATAGCACAATATGTTAACCTTATTATAACTAAGCAGAACTATGAAACTTTCACACGATACATCAGCAAAATGAAAACATAAAAGTGGACCAGAAAAGCATTAACTTTCAAAATGGCCATCCTACGATCTAGATACTCTTAGGAACCAAGTGTCAATACAACCCAAAACCCATTCTCACCCTTAAAAGGCTTTGCTTCCCAAACACACCTGAAAATTCAGACCTCTATTTTGGATTCTAAAAAATACAAACAGACAGACTTCACAAGCTAGCTTGAACTACAAGCTCAAAGGCCCAACAATGCCAAAACTTTACTTTCCTTCCACCCCATTAAAACAGTGACCCAGACACTGTTCTCTCAAGTCAACAAACCATAACAAAGTAACAAGAACCAACAATCAATCACCTTAACAACACACCATCATATCAGCCAGACCTCATAAACAAAAAAGATCCAAATAACAAATTCATACAAATCAAGTCTCAAAACCCTGAACCCAGAAACCATCAAAGCAAAAAAATCAAAACCCCAACAAAAAAACCAACAAAGTAGCCACCTTTATTGGGTCTCCATAATCAAAACCCAAAACCCATAAATCATTTCTTACAAAAACCAAAACCCAGAAACAATCTCAATAAAGAATCCTAGAAAGCACAAAAAAACATAGTCTTTATCAATAAAGGAGGAAAAATCTTTCACCTTGTTCATTTCTTGCAGTGAAAACAATACAACCAGTTTCATCACCAACAAGACATTCATTGATTCGAGAAGGGCGTTGAGGGCGTTGAGAGAGAGACATAGGAGCACGACGTGGCTTAGGGACAGGGACCGGTTTAGATTCAAGAACTTTGACAGTGAGATTGTGACCATTGGTGCCAGGCTTGAGTTCTTCTACTTTGATGAACACTGGCTTTCTTTTCTCAGCTGTTGTTGCCATTTTTGATTGATTGATCGATCGAAGATCAGTTGATTTCACAGAGAGGAAGAAAGGCTGTTTCTTTTTCGTATGTATAAGCCTTAGCAGCGGTGGTGGTTTATAAATTGAAGGGAGAAAGGAAAAGAAAGGGCAATTAGGGTTTTTAATTGTGTTTTAACTTCTAGGAGAAGTTATGTGGGGTTTATGGCTTTATGCACGTGTGGTGTTTTTATTGCTTTGTGTTGACTTGAAGTCAAAAGGTTTGCTTTTGCTTTATGCTCGTTGTGAGCTTCCAATCTACTTTGCTTTCGAGAATAATAGAGCTACAAATATTTTTGCATTTGAGAGTGATCCTTTCTGTACGGATAATAATGGATAATAACCCGAATCTATCTGAATGGATGGATGGAGTTGTTGATCGGAGAAGATCTTAATCTTAGTATGCGTTTTATACCATATGGTATAGGATCTTTTTTAATAGTATATTTTATTTAAAAATATATTAAAATTATTTTTTATATTAATTTTTATATCATCAAATTCAAAATAGATAGATAAGAAGAAGGGGGAGTTGTTGGTAGGAGCTTTTGGCCTTGATCTAAAACAAAATCAAGTGTGCTCGATTAGCCAATAATTGTATATAAATTGATTATTCCTATGGTTGTGAGGAAATGGGCCAAGTGTAAGTGTATTTCCAACATAAACTCTTCTACGATCAACTTCTTGCAAGACTTCTTTCATATACTTTATTTCCATTTACTCAGAGCAGAAGATTGAAATACGGTATCTTTTTATTTGTACATAATAAAATGGAGGGATCGTTCTTTGTCCACAGTAAGTGTTAGTTTTATAGCGTACAACACAATGCCTCTCATATTATCTCTGCTTAAAGTGCAAGTTATTGTTGTTAGAAATGGCAAAGATCCCTACTGATTTAGGGAGGCCACTCCTGCCTGTTGTGGCTCTTGTTCTCCTTCTGCTTCCCCTTCTACTTGTGTTGGCAGTAACCCCCCTTCTTCCTGGCTAGGCATTAGTTGTTGCCGGCAGCATCGTAGAATTACCAAAGATATAAATGCTGCAAATAAAACCAAATCCATGTTAAGAATCATCAGCTATGTAGCTTTTAACAGCTTAAAAATACTGAAAATCCATCACAATTACCAGTAAATATACGGGTTTTGACACTTGACAGATTCCAGAAAGCTGTGACTGCTGATGCTCCCACCATCTTTTTGTGAGAACAAGCTCTCCATGCTTCCATCATCCGGCATTTCAAGTGCTCAACTGCAGTATCCCCACAAAAAATTCACTTCCACGGAACCATAAATGGCCAGACAAGCTAACAGCATTTCATTTACATGGAGAGGCTTTGTATACCTTTCTGGTTAATCTGACTAGAATAGCAAGCAAATAGTTTTGGTATGGTGAAGCTAATGAAAAACCCTGCTCAAATTCACAAAGACACGACCAAGATATAAGGAGTAAATTATCAACAAAACATTGATCTCAAGCAGATTTCGTAAACAATTTATTATTATAGTTGACATACCAATTCCACAAAGCCTCCTCAAAGTTACAAGATGACCATACTCCGCACCAAGAAGCAAGAAAGGAATCACCTGTGATCAGGAAATAGAAGGCTCTTTAAATGCCTGTTCCATCAAATTGGAAAGGTTTTTAAGAGTACTCTGCAAAGAAAATTTGGTAATTACTTTGAGGGTCATGGATGGCTCTCCTGAGAATAACTCTCTTGTCTTTGAAATTGCAAGATTTGCAGCTGGAAGTATCAATCTACCCACTCTCAAAATGTCCTCTTCTGTCAGCTTAAATTTTCTGAGCTTCTCAACACTGTTTCTATGATTACATTATCAGAATCTCAATACTCAGAACCCAAATTAGATGAACTTGAACACAAACATAATCTATTGGCTATTGCAATAACATTGGAGACTTGTACCTTTGACATATCGAATTCGAGAGGAATGATACACCCAGAAACATAAGCCCGAGTTGTGAAATGGCAGAGAAAATGCTTAAAAACATAAAATTGAAGAGATTTAGCTACCTTAATAGCACCTCAAACTGAAAATTCAAAGCAGAAAGAGTAGATTAAGAGATATCCACCTAAAGCTAATCCCTTTAGCAAAGCAGGAAGACAAGAAACATAGGCATCCAAGACCAAACCAAAGACTTGATTTTGCCACATCTTTCCACATTATCAGATCATAAACAACCATCCCAACCCTCTCCAAATTGCCTCCATCACCTTCATCACCTTCTAAAATCCAAAAATCATCATCAAAATAGCACAAATCAATTCAACAAAATCCAGATTTAAAGGACTTGGCAACAAAAAAATGAAAAAGAGAACACATTTCTACATACTTGGAGTAGTGCTAGAAGAAGGCAATGAGGGGACTAAAGAGAGCTTCTCCTTCTCCTTCTTAGACCGGCCGCTATGTCTTCTCTTTCTCAATTTTCCAACCTCATCCACAAAACCAATCAAGTCCCTTTCTTCCCTACTCTCCACCTCCAATCTTCTCCTTAACCTTCTATTACTCCTTGGTGAAGCACAACCTAAAGAACCCATCTGAGATCCTCTACTTTTGCATCTCCTTCTAGACCCATTTTGCTCTAAAACACCCTCCTCCGGCATCTCATACCGGTCGACAAGACGGTTTCTTGATTTTCTCAAAGGAGAAGGTGAGAGGAGTAGTTGTTCTTGAAGAGGGGGAGAGTTGGTTGAGGATTTGAGTGAAAGACTTGATGGAGTTTTCTTTTCCGACGAAGGGATAAGGTCTAGAGACAGCTGTGGAGGCTTTGCTTCTGGTTCAATAGAGTATGTGATTCTTGACAAACGAGAGGCCGATTTTGCTTGAGAGTTGGGGTTTGACCTATGAGAAGGTGTTGTATCCATTTCTTGAATGCTTTAATGGCAGATTTTTTGGGGATTTGGGAGAGATTCGAGAGAGAAGAAGCAAAGCTTGGTAAATGTGAAGATTTGGAGAGGATTCTTGAGGTTTTTGATTGAGAAAGGGAAGGGTTTTTGATGCTGGGGTTTTGTTGAAATGAAAGGAGCCGTTGGAGAGACAGGGTTTTTGTTGCTTTTTGAATTTTTAGGGTGGGAATTGTGGGGGTCAATTGGGCCAGGAGAAGTGCAACGGTAAGAAAGTGATGGGCCTCTCTATCTAATCTACTCTTTGTTTTGTGGCTTTGTCATGGTGGGATTGCATTTGTTGAAAGTATGGATATTAAACCCAAATTATATATACAGGTAGAATGCCTCATAGGTTAATACGGATTAATTAAAAAAATAAAAATAAAAATAAAAATGTTTTAAATAGATCAATTCTGGATAGAATTCTTTTAACATGAATGCTTTTAATATTTTAAATAGATCAAATATTTGTCAATTAACACACTTGCCTAGTTAGTTACAGTTATGGTAGCATATTTATTTTGAAGTCTTAGCATAATAAGCAAGGATTAATGTTCAACATGAATCTGCTGATGATTCTGTAAAATCATAGTTATCAAGCTGGTCAAAGGTTTAATGTTTTTGGTTTGTAGGATCAATCCTAAAAACCACGTTGTTTTAGATAAAAAAAAATTAAAAAAACTAAAATATTATCATTTTAAAAATCCTAGAAATTAACTATCATCGAGTTTAGTTAGATCAATTAAATTAATAGGGTGTAAATAAATTAACCCGGTTTTTACCGGATCAACCTCCGAACTAGTTTGAGATAAAACCTGACCTTGGTTACTAAGATTAACCGTTAGTTCGGGTCAGGTTTAGTAATTGTGTAAAAAACTATTGTTTCTCGGCATGTCTCTGGCAGAAGGACTTCAACCTTCCAAGGCCATCTTCAGGAGATGACTGTTCAACTCTAATAAAAGTTATTCGGAACTAATTCTTGAACCCCCCAGTAATCCCTGCAAGAGTTGTTGCTCATTAGTGTCTCCATGGGATATCTTTCAAGCAACCATTGGTGTATCAGTTAGGTTCCTTACCAGGCACAAGGATGAGGGATTCTTCTTTAGCTACCCTTCTTGGGTATTAGATTTGCTTGGTCACATTTCATGTTCAGATGGAGACAATTATAGCTCTGTTGATATTTTGGCCTCTTGTTCTTCTTATCTTAACTTCCTCTGGCCCTAGTTTTGCCAGAAATTCTTGGTGAAAGTGGAAAGGCGTAAATGCAACAATTGGCCTAGATGTTGCCAAGTGTCTTGGTTTCAGACTGATGTATAGGATCCAAGAATTTATAACGTCATGAAAAAACAAGGAAAGTTGCAAATTTGTAATTCTATGACTGAAGAGGGACAGGAGGGACAGCTCCTTGCCCTTACATACTATTCAAGACTCCGATGGACAGGTTTTTTACAAGCACAAACATGTAATAACACTTCGATTTTTGATATTTGAAGGAACTTCAGTGACACCATGAGAAGTTGTTGATCTCTTCCAGCACCCCCTCTTCTGATGTGCTTACAGGCAGATGGGTTTTTATTTCTTGACTAGATGGGACAACTTTTGCTGTCCTCTTAAGACACTTTCCATATTAGATAAGGTAGTGTAGAATTTAAGAAACTTGATGGCACCTTGAGAGATTGTCGGCACCATCACTTGATCTTAGACTTGGTATATCTTATCACTTCCTGCTGTGCCTTTGACAGAATGCTTTCATCCTGTCGAGGCCTTGTTCAAGAGACTGTGGTTCAATGGAAAATGTTATCCGGAGCCAATTCTTCAGTCCCACAGCCACTCCTGCACCCAATTCGTCAGAGATCAAAACATTATTACTGCCAACTTGACAGAAAGCTTGCATCAATCTTCTATGCTCGTGCAACATATTAGACATTGGAGAAACAACCATCAAAGCACACGCCCAGTTATATTAACATCTACCAGATGATTCTAAACTGTTTATGCTTTACCTGGCAGAATAGTCACAGATTCTTCTCTGGCCAGCTTGAGACAGAAGTCCATATCATCACTAATGTCTTCCAGCAACGAAAGATTTAGTTTTACCTGTAACATATATAAGTCATCAGGAATCTCACTTCCATGCTAAATTTTCTTTCAGGCCAGAATTGAGTTCAGGATTGCTTTGTTTTTACCATAGCAAACATGGATCCATCAGGTTTGTGTGGGCAAGTAACACAAGGGATCTCCTTGGTTTTTTCATAACATATATCCGCGGCTTCTCGCATTATGTTAATAGTTTTTGAAAAGAAATCTTCTTTTGTTTTCTCAAAGATTTGAGGAATTGCAGCCTGATAAACAAACCACGGGATTATTGATTGAATGGTATGAGCAAGATATTAGATATCAATAATGCATAAGCAGGCTTAGACTAATAAAATGAACAAGAACACATGATCTTGTCTAACAATAGAAAATCTTGCATATCAGCCTCCAGGAGTGATAAGAATGATATCAAGTATCAATGCTACAGGTTAGAGAAAGTCCAGTCCCTAACAGAACTGAAAGAGAAAAGGCAGACAAATGGATCCAAAGGAACCTGGACAAAGGTTGCAGGGTTACTTGAGATGTTGAAATAGCTCTTAATGCTTTCCACTATCTGGTAAGAATATGAAGGTATTAATTAGACAAGTTGCTTTGCTTCAGAATGAACAAGAACAACCTTCATCTGTAAGAAAAGATGAGAAACAAACCCCATATTTCTTAAGGATGCCATTAGGATCACAAGTTGCAATCCAACCAAATCGCCAACCCGGAACAATCCATCTTTTTGATATAGACCCGAGAGAAAGAACAGGAACAATGGATCCGAACTCCCCCATTGGTACATATGGATTGCTTCCAAATGCTATATGGCCATAAACTTCATCAGCAATCACAAAAATCCCAAGTTTTCTTGCAGTCTCTGCAACCTAGTAATGCGACTGAAATATAAGAGTCCAGTGCTAGCAAATTTTAGCAGCAGCCAAGATAGATTTAGGATAGACCTGTACCTTCTTCAAATGTTGGTAAGAGAAGACATTTCCACAGGGATTTCCAGGGCTTATAATAACAATGGCAGCAGTGTTCTCATCTGCAAGGGCTTCAACTGATTCAAGATCAACCTCCCAACCTTTTTCTGGTATAAGATCAAAATGGCGTACTTCAAGCTTGCTAAAACTCGCCCGTGATTCATACAGTGGATATCCTGGTCTAGGAAGCAGAATATTGGCACCGGGACGAGCAAGAGCAGATAATATGACTTCTATTGACTGTGTACAACCAACTGTGAGATAAATGTCATCTGCTGATAGATTGTATGGAAGGTCTGCAGAAAGATATTCTGCTACAGCCCTTTCATAAAATCAAAGTAGAAACATCAGTTTGGCTCAGCGATACTAATATCTAATGTATAATAAGCATTGGAAAAGAACCCGAAGCAAATACCTCCTTGCTGGAAGGATTCCAATAGTAGGAGCATAAGAATTGAACTCAGCTGATTGAACAGCATGGACAATAGCATCTACTGCTTCCGGACTGGTCCTAAAGCATGCAAATGCTGAGGGATCACCATGGGAAAGGGGAACTACAGGCCTTTGATCATCTTTGTCAAGATGATCATACAGCATACTCAGATAACCTCTGATACTAGTAGCTGCTGTTTCATCCAACAGCTCATTCCCTCTAATTATCCATTTTGCAGAATGCTCCTCCATTGCTTTGTTGTGTGTGTGAAAGAGAGTGCAAAAGGGAAGCTAATATATAGACAAAGCTTGTATAAAACAAAAGTTCTTCTTTTCCATGAAGACGCAGTGAAAATAGCGCCAAGGTGGAAAAAGACAATTGGGTATCTGTTTCTGTATAATTTAAAATATAATTTATATTATTTTTTAATCATTAATATAAAAAATAAAAAGAAAAACTGAGCTGTGACAGCTCCATCTAGCATCATGTCAGCAGTGACAGAGATAGTAGTTAATTTCTTTATAAAATATTTTTTATTTAAAAATATATTAAAATAATATATTTTAAAAAATTATTTTTAAAATACAAAAACAAACAGAAATAATCTCTCTCAACTAAAAATTTAAGTTAGTGGACACAATCATGATCTTTTAGTCATTTAAATTTATCATCATATGAATTCAATGAAACATCTCAACATAAAAATTTAAATATATAATTTATGTTATTTTCACACACTTATTATTATAATTATTCTAATCTATTAAAAATGATTTTTGTTCTGGCTAATATATTAAAAAAAATGATATTTGTTTTTGTTTTCATAACATTTTGATTCAAAATCATTCCTTGAATATTAGCATCATAGCTGTCTTATTATCCACCAAATATAGAATGGAGAAGTTCTATTTCTCTTCATATCAATGGAGATTTCTCAGAAATCCCACATCTGAGACTTTAAGAAGTGATATAAACTTGCGGACCAAGAAAACAAAATTTACAACTCATTTGCCCTTTGACCATAAAATCTTGTCCACGTGGAGCATAACAAGTGGCCACTGCTCAACCTGTAAATCAAACACATCACCAACCATCAATTTTGTTTTTTTTTTTTTTATCATTTTTAAAATCTGAAATTCAATGCTATTGACCTTGGAATTTCTGCATTTAGCATTGTGAAAGGGAGACTTCTACTATCATAGTTATTAAAAAAATAATATAAATAATATTTTAAAATTTTATTTAATAACTTAAATTAAAGAAAATTCTTTAATATAGTATTAAAACTTTAATAATTAATCGTATAAGATTTCAAATCCTGTCATTTTTATTCAATGTATATATTTAAGTTTCATATGAGACTTTAATAATTTTGAATTTTTTTTATGCGCTGATATTAAAAATAATTTTTAAAAAATAAAAAATATATATTATTTTGATGCATTTCCGAGTAAAAAATACTTTGAAAAACAAAAATAACCATACTCTTAAACATCCCCTATCGGTTCGGAAAATCGATGGGGTTACTTGGTGGAAGGCATGGATGAGCTGGGATTTCTTCTCCTTGTTAGAACACTTGGTGGCAAAATATAAACATACCGACAAGGATTCTCAAACAAGTAGAGATGTTCTCTCCAGATCATATATTACACGGTTTTAAACATAGGAATTGAAGCCCTTTTTAATGTTTGGTAAATTTCACTAACCACAATACCTGATTGAACAACAACAATATTAGGACATTCAGAAACTAGTAACACTTAAGTTACTAGCAGGAAACAAGCTTGCTGATCTCCAGACCCTTCTTGCTTATTGACAGAGGCAGGGCATTTTTATTTCTTGACTGGACTGACCACTAGATCTAAGAATGGAGCTTGAGAATCAACTTGCAACTATTAATTCTCACTGCTCGATGCTTGAATAAAATCTTATTGTATCTTGGCATGCCTTTCATAGAAGGCTTTTAGCCTCTCAAGGCCAACTACAAGCGCCGAAGGCTCAATGGCAAAAGTTATGCGAAGGAAATTCTTCATTCCCACAGCAGTCCCTGCAAGTAATGTTTGTCAGTACAAGTTTCAATTTTGAATTCAGTAGCTTTTGAACACCAACAATAAACACATTTAGAAATTATGCAGATGTGATCCCACAAATATTTAGTGTAATGCTATACAAACAAACAAGTCATAACAAGTTTTTCTTACAAACAGTTGCATTTTTCACAGGAGAGTCGGACGCCGATCATTTTAACACTTTACTTGACACATCGTTTGTATGAAAAAATGACGATATCAACACTTTACGCCGGTATCAACAACAAATTTTAGTGTGAAAAGTTTGTATATAGATCATTTTCCAATTTAATTAAGCTCATATTCGCCCTACAAGCCTAAGATTGTCGATACCGGCGTTCCTTTTATTCCTTGGTGTTCCCCCTTTCGTTTAGCGTATGAAATGAAAAACTGGTAGCAAGAGAAGTTCTAAGAATGTGATACCACTAATTTAACCCTCCACGATGAGAAACTTTGTGCCATGAAATGCCTTACCTGGGAGTATCATGACTGATTCCTCTTTAGCAAGCTTAAGACAGAAGTCCATATCATCACCAATGTCTTCCAAAGAAGATAGGTTTAGTTTTACCTGTAAGAGTAATTTTAATTTATAATTATCTTCTTCATTTGTAAAGGAAAAAAAAAATATCTATAGTATATGA